>Ga0206682_10001691_pt1 | contig 21416 bp, 37 predicted proteins | sample M240m12015metaG_FD_155444 | JGI IMG/M metagenome (GOLD analysis project Ga0206682, IMG submission 155444) | Ammonia-oxidizing marine archaeal communities from Monterey Bay, California, United States - M2 40m 12015 | ecosystem: Environmental > Aquatic > Marine > Intertidal zone | place: USA...
CAACGTTTCTGGCCTAACAATAGGCTCTGATTACTACGTCCAAGCTGACGGCACTCTCTCAACTACAACGTCCACCGTCCCTGCGGGCAGGGCTTTATCAACAACTTCAATCCTATTGGAAGGATAATCATGAAAACTATTATTTGTGAAATGAACTGCTCTAAGTACCTCTTTGCGGACGACAAGCAGATAAACATTACAGCAGACCACATCGAAGTGGGCGACCCTGCTAACTTGGACTTCATCATTGGCGACCTTAACTCTGGCAACGCTACACTGATCGAAGGCGTAACTGAGCCAGAAGATTGGTACGGCTGCAAGTACAACTACGTCAATGGCGCATGGGAATTATGCCCAGATTGGGATGATCCACGTTTGGAGCAGTCTGTATAACCAATAAAGTAGTAGAGGAAAGATAATGGAAGACCGATTAAGCAGGGTAGAAAAGAAGATTGACACGCTACAGGAAGCTATCGTGTCACTGGCGCGTGTTGAAGAAAGACTTGTCACTGTGTTTAATCGGCAGTCACATATTGAGAATAAGGTAGACGCTATAGAGAATAAGATGGACTGTTTAGCTGAAAACATAGCTAGTGCAAGGACAATGGAACGTCTAATTTGGATAGTACTTGTTGCAAGCATAGGCGCTGTCTTTACATACATAGGAAACTAGGATGACATATTTAGAACTAGTAAACAGTGTTCTACGTAGGCTGCGTGAAAACCAAGTAGACACAGTAGCAGAGACAAGTTATTCAGCTTTAATTGGCGACTTTGTTAATGACTCTAAACAGCTTGTAGAAGACTCACATAGTTGGTCTGCTTTGCGTGTTTCTATTGATTTTGACACAGTTAACGGAACGTCTGTGTATCCTTTAACAGGAGCAGGACAAGAAGTAGAAGTACGAGAAGCGTTGAACACAACAAGCAAAACTAGGTTTACGACTAGCAACAGAACAGAGATGAACAGGTATTATAAACTAATGACACCTGCTTCGGGTTCTCCTTCTAAGTTTGCTTTTACTGGTACAGACGCTAATGGAGATATTACTGTACAAGTATACCCACAGCCAGACAACATCTACGGTTTGTTCTTTGATGCGTTTGCTAGACAGGCTGATTTAACAGCAGACGCTGATGTACTAAAAGTGCCATACAACCCTGTGTTACAGCTTGCTTTGGCTATGGCGTTACGTGAGCGTGGTGAGACAGGCGGTCAGTCAGCAGCAGAACAGTTTGCTATAGCTGACGTATCTCTGTCAGACGCTGTAGCCTTTGATGCTAACAAGTACGCAGAAGACACAACATACGTTGCTGTATAAGGAAATATAATGGCTCAACAACTACAGAGCATTACAATCACAGCGCCCGGATTTGCAGGCATTAACACGCAAGATGCGCCGTTAGCGCAAGAGCCTAGCTTTGCTGCGGTAGCAGATAACTGTGTAATTGACAAAGAAGGCAGGGTTGCCTCTCGTAAGGGCTACACCATGCTTACTACTAACGGCCCTGCTGTTCTTGGCAGCTCTGACGGTATTGAGTCTATGGGTGAGTTTGTTGCAGAAGACGGAGACGTAACATTCTTATCAGCAGGTAACAACAAGATATTTACAGGCACTACAACATTAGTAGACGCAACACCTTCATCTTACACTATTGCTGCTAACAACTGGAAGTTTGTATCGTTCAATGACCATATGTTTATGTTCCAACGTGGTCAAGAACCGCTGCTGTACTCAGATCACGCAGGTACAGTGGAAAAGATGTCTGCTCATTCACACGCCACAGGCACACCACCACAGGGTAATGAGTGCTTGGCAGCGTTTGGTAGATTGTGGGTAGCAGACTTTACTAATGACAAGTCTACTATTTATTGGTCTGACCTACTTAACGGCACACACTGGACAGGAGGCTCTACAGGCTCAATAGACATTACTAAGGTATGGCCTACAGGGTATGACACTATCGTTGCTCTAGCAGCTCACAACGGCTTCCTAGTGATCTTTGGGCGCAGCTCTATAGTTATCTACTCAGGCGCAGACAATCCGGCTACTATGACGCTGAGCGATACAATCTCTAACGTAGGTTGTGTGTCAAGAGACGCAGTAGTGTCTACAGGTAAAGACTTGATCTTCTTAGACGATTCAGGTGTGCGTAGCCTTGCTAGGACAATACAAGAGAAGTCAGCGCCTATTGGTGACATATCTAAGAACGTAAACAACGATATTAAGTCACTGTTTATAGCAGAGACAGGCAATATCAGTATGCACTACTCTCCTCGTGAGGCGTTTGTGTTGCTTAACTTTCAAGAATTAGGCGTTGTCTATTGCTTTGATACACGGTTTCCGCTACAAGACGGCAGCTACAGAGCAACTACATGGTCGCACATTAACCCGCTGTGCTTTACAACTATATCAACAGAGGCGTTGTACATAGGTTCTAAGACAGGCGTAGCTAGTTACTCAGGCTTTACAGATAACACTACTGGTTACTTGCTCAGCTACTTTAGCCATCCGTTGAGCTTTGGTGACACATCTAAGCTCAAGTTCTTAAAGAAGATTAACTTAACTACGTTTGATGGTGCTGAAGCTACTGTAGTGCTTAACTGGGCTTACGACTACTCTGGTGCGTACACTAAGCAGGCGTATACACTACCTAAGTCTAACGTAGGTCAGTACAACATCTCAGAATTTAACACAGAGGCTGAATACTCATCGTCTATTGCTCTTATTAATCGTCAGAAGATCAACACTAGCGGACAAGGGACTGTAGTAGCTGTAGGCGTAGAGACAACAGTAGAAGGTAAGACTATTGCGCTACAAGAAATAAACATTCACGCATTACTAGGAAGGATTGTTTAATGAGCAACTACACTAAGATAACTAACTTTGCAGCTAAAGATGCAATGGTTAGCGGCAACCCTGCTAAAGTAATTAAAGGTACTGAAGTTGGTGCTGAGTTTGACGCTATTGCTGTTGCAGTAAACAGTAAAGCTAATCTAGCATCTCCTACATTTACAGGTACAGTAACAGTGGCTAACTTAACAGCTACTGGCACAGTAAATTTGTCTACTATTGACGGCGGTACATACTAATGACTCTTGACGAGGCTAAGCAGACATTAATGCTTGAGCTAGTCAGAGCAACACAAGGCAACTACTCAGTAGAAGAGTTATTAGAGCTTTACTACTTTATGATAGAGCCTGAAGAAGACGTTAAACCAAATTTAACAGTACTAAATAACAGGACATAAGTATATGAAATATGCTAAAATCATAGGTAAGTTTGTAAAAGCTAAGTTTATGGGTTCTACTGACGAGCAGGCTACTGTTGCTATTTTATTAGCTGCTTTTATCTTTATTGTGTTAGCGGTGGCTTAGATGTTAGCAATGTTAGGTTCATTAATCGGGCCAGTGTCTGACTTGTTAGACAAGGCAATACCCGATAAAGACTTAAAAGAAAAACTAGCTCATGACATTGCAACTATGGCAGAGCGTCATACGAACGAGCAAGTCAAAGCACAGCTAGAGATTAACAAGGTCGAAGCTAAGCATAACAGTATGTTTGTAGCCGGATGGCGACCTGCTTGTGGATGGGTTTGTGTGTTGGGTATGGCAGGTAACTTTCTCATCATACCTTTTGTGAACATGACTTTGAATCTGTTAGAGACAGGCGTTGAAGTGCCTATGATTGACCTTGCTACAATGCTACCTGTGTTGATGGGTATGCTCGGTCTTGGCGGCTTACGCTCCTTTGAGAAGGTTAACAAAGTAGAGCGAAACACTTAGGAATTATTATGCCATTACAGTACCCACAATATACTAACGTACCTGCTGCTACTAGTTTACTCACTGGAGGCTCTAGTGCTGCGCCTGTGTTACTTGATACAGCAGCTAAAAGCAGTGGTCTTCTGTCGGGCGGTCTTGGAAGTTTGTTGTCGTTTAATCCGGCAGGTTTGCTTGCGGGGCTTGCCTTTTCAAAGATTCTAGGTCGTGGTGGAGAAGGACTACAAGCAACGCCAATGACCGCAGAAGAAGCAGCTTTGTATGCAGGGCAAGAGCGTCTTAACACAGTTTTAGGTAGTACAGGAGAGGGCGCAGGTGAGTTAATATTAGATGCTATAGAGCAAGCCAGAGCAGCTAACGTAACGCCAGAGCAGATAGCAGAGACGCTAAACACACGAGGCGACTTAACATCAGAACTAATAGGTTTAACTGTAGGCAGCAATCAGCCGTTTGTTGATGTTGCAGCAGGCGGTGGAGGCGGTGGAAGCACAGCCGCAGCTGACGCTACAGACCCTCTAGAAGGCTCTACAAGCTCGTTAGAGCCAGATGCGGACTTAATGGGTACTAGTGGGGGTATTGTTGATTTAACAGCGTCAGCAGGCTCTACGGCAGGCATAGGAGATACTACAACTACTGACGCTAGCGGAGTTAAGTCTATCACAGGAATAGAAGGTGACATAGACATTACAGGTTGGATCAGGACTTCAGAATTAGGCGCTGACACAATGGTGTTCGAGAATGTCCTTACTGGGGAAGCCTTTGATATAGACATGACGGATATAGAAAATCTTCCTGAAAACGAGAAAGTAGCCATTGAAACTGTAAACAAAAAAACAGACGCTGTTGTTACTACTGTCCCTGCTGCTAGTACTACTACAGGAACCGCTACAACTACTAACAATAATGTCATTGATCTTATTACTAGTGGTTTGTTAAATGTTGCTAATGTACTGGATAGCAATAAACAAGACACTAACGTCATTACAGGGCCGTTCCAGACACAGGCTGAAGAAAATGCTGCTGCGGCTGCTAATGCTGCTTCAGGTGACACCTTTAATACTGCTAGAGACTCTAATAACACAGGTGAGACGTTAACTGTTGGTGACATTAGCGGCACTGGTGACACTAGCGGCACTGGTGACACTAGCGGCACTGGTGACACTTTTAATACTGCTACAGACTCCAACAACACAGGTGAAACACTGACTGTTGGCGGCACTACTGGCGATGACACAACAGGAGACGGCGGTGATGGTGGCGGCGATGGAACAGGTGACGGTACAGGTATAGGATCTGGCGATGGAACAGGTGACGGCACAGGTATAGGTGACGGTAGTGGATCAGGTATTGGTGATGGCACAGGTAAGGGTAAAGACGGTAAAGATGGAGCTACAGGTTTGTTAATGATGGGTATGCTATCAGCACCACTAGCTAACAACATATTTAAAACAGAATTTGAAAGTAATTACTTACGTCCAGAGTACGTAGATAGAATCTTGCGAGGCAAAGGCATGAACAACAACGGAAGGAATACATAATGAGTCTTTTTGATGCGATTGGTGGCCTTGGAGCTATTTACGGCTTTGACAAAGGTATTAAAGATGTTCAAGGCATAGGAACAGAAGCGCTCGCACGCGCTCAGACAGGCGCTACTAACTTAGAAACACAGACTGAGTTTAAGCCGTTTACTGTCACTTCTGGTGTTGGCGGTGGTCAGTTTGACCAAGCAGGTAACCTTAGCCTTACAATGACGCCTGAGCAACAAGCTATACAGAGTCAGTTACAAGGTTTTGGTAGTAGTATGTTTGATTACCTTGGTGATCCGGCAGCACGAGAAGACGAGCAAACTGCACTAATGAATATGCTTGCAAACGGTAATGTTGCAGGTCGTGAAGCAGATATTATGTCTCGTCTACAAGCCTCTGTAGCGCCTGAGCAGGAACGTGCGCGTTTACAGTTAGAACAGAGACTAGCTAACCAAGGCAGACTTGGTGTACAGACTTCTATGTTTGGCGGTACGCCAGAGGCTCTAGCACTAGAGAAAGCCATAGCAGAACAGAACGCAGGCTTTGGTGTCAGCGCTATGGAGCAGGCTCGTGCAGAACAGGGTCAAGAGTCTAACCAGAGACTAGCAGCGTTACAAGAGTTCCGTAACAGGACGCAGTTAGCAGGTGGATTAGGTTTAAACGCTCTATCAGCTTCTTATCAGCCTCTTGAGGCATTGTTAGGTACGTTATCACCTGCACTACAGGCAGCAGACATAGCAGGCGCAGGTCAGCGTCAAGGCGCTCAGTTAGGCGCGTCAATGTTACAGTCTGGTCAGGAAACACAGCTTGGTGCAGAAGTAGCAGCAGCAAACCTACAACAGCAGCAGATACAGGCTATTGCTAATCTGTTGGGCGGTCAACAAGCTAATTCTGTTACAGGACAGACAGCTACTACAGGCTTGCTTGAGGGGTTGTTTAATAAAGGTAAAGATTTGTTGACAGGTGCTGTTGGTAATACCGTTAATGAAGCGTTTGGCAATAGAGCATTTTCTGAACAAGAACTACGTGATCGCTATAATTCAGATCCGACAAATCAGGCGCTGTCTTTTGAACAATTTGCTGACTTATTCCCTCGCTAAACATAGGTAATCCATAATGGCTAATATAGATATTGCATCCCTGTTCTCTGACATTGTACCAAACCCAGAGCAGCAACAACTAGAGCGTACACTACAACAGAATGACGCAGTTAATCAGGCTAACTTAGTAGGTACGTTAGGCGGCATGGCTGCTTACTACGGCCCAGAGCGTAGTCGTGCGTTGCAGCAGTCTGCGACAGGCTTACTTGGTATTGACACACGTACAGGTTCTGAGAAGCTACGTGAGGCTATGAAAGGTGTAGACCCTAACAACCCTCAAGACCTTATACGTCTAGCCTCTATGGCTGACGCTGTAGACCCTGCTAAAGGCATACAGCTTCGTCAAGTAGCTGCTCAGTTAATAGCACAGCGACAAACGCAGCAAGAACAAGCACGCACAAGAATACAACAACGCAATGCTATGATGGACACTGTTATGTCTATTGACGGTTTAGACCCTGCTTTGCAGAACGCAGCCATTAGCGGCATTGAAGCAGGTTCTTATGATGGCAATATAGAAGGTTTGATGGACGCTATAACACCTAACAAAGACAGGTTTGATGTTAAAGACGGTGCTGTTTGGGATAACTTCAAAGGTGAATGGAAAATCCCTCCTGCTGCAGACTCAGGCGCTCTTGGTGTTGAGAAAATAGACGCTGATAACTATACACCTGAGTCTTGGGTTGCTTACACAGAAGCAGTAGCTGAAGCAAAAGGAAACCCAGAAAAACTAAGAAGAGCACACCTTTACTTGAAGTTTTTGCCGCCAGATGGATGGAACTATGTTCCTATGAAAGACGCAGAAGGCAAGCCTGTGTTAGACGCTAATGGTATTCCTAAGCAGGTTCAAAAACCTACTGGCGACAAACTAGCTGAGTATTCACAAAAAGTACGATCAGCTAACAATGCAGGTCAAGTTATTATAGACAAAACAGGAGATGTGTTAGATTCTTTAGATAGAATTGAAGAGGCTATAGGCGAAGGAACTGAAACAGGGTTTATCGGCACTTTTGTAAGCTATATTCCTGAGACTGACGAGTATACACTACGCGGAGATATAGAATCTGTACTAGCAAACTCAGGCTACAATGCTCTTATAGAGGCACGACAATCTTCTGATAATGGTTCGTCAGGCTTTGGACAACTAACAGAGAAAGAATTTGATGCTTTAAAGAGCCTTGTTACTCGTCTAAAGCAGGGAATGAAAAAAGAAGACTTTGTTGAACGTCTTGCGGCTTTACGTAGAGGGTTTGAGCGAACGCGTAGTCGCGCCAAAACGGACTGGACTGTAGATCAATGGATTGGCGTTGCACAGCTTCCAGAGATTAATGAAGATTCTATAATTACTCCTTCAGGTTCTAGATTTACAGTAGAGTTAGTAGAGGAAAATGGCGATGCCTAGCTATAAAATAAAAGATCAGAACGGCAACGTTGTTGCGGTAGTTAAAGGGGATAAGCCACCAACACCTGAAGATGTAGAGTACATTGTTGCTAATAACGTTGCAAAATCTCCTTTTCCGCAGCCTATAACAACCCCTGTAGATGAGCTACAAAAGTCTGGAGTACAGCGTGCAATTGATGTTGGCATGGAGTACGTAGCAGGCGTTGATAGACCTTTTGCGTCTTTAGTTGACTTTATAACAACACCTATACGTGCTGTAGAGCAGCAAGTTCGTCCGTATGCTCAGGCTATGCTTGGTATTCGTGACATTCCTGACTCTCCACAAGCAGCCTTTAGAGCAACAGAGCCTTTCTCGCTAAGAGGCATGGTAGCTGAGAAGGGTGAGTTTGCAGGAGAAGGAGTAGCTACTGACATTGCAGCAGGTGCTGGCGAGTTTACAGGCTTGATTATGTCTATGAACCCTGCTCAGAGACTTACCACTCAAGCTATTGCTAAAGGTTTGGAAACAGGAACTGCTAAGAACGTCTTTGAGCTGCTAGGATCTGGCAAACCTATTGACGATATTGTCTTTGGCGTTACTGGTGGTTTTGGTGGTGAAATAGCTGCTGCACAAGCTGATGACCCTAACGCTAAAGAAGCAGCTAGAATAGCAGGGCAGATAATAACTCCTGCGGCGGCTAGCGCAGTTGTTAACAGAGTAGTTGACTACGCAGCTAACAACCTATTGAAAGAGTCTCTACCTAATAAAGAAGCTCTAAAAGGCGCTTCTAACTATATATACGAGCAGCTTAAAGAGGTACAACTAAAGAAAGGAGAGGCTGCTAGACTTTCTAGTAACATTGCTAAGTTTCTTAGCGAAGAAACTACTACAGATCCTATGTATGGCACACTTAGAAACAGACTTGGTAAATTAACTCAGTCTATAGAAGAAGGAAATGTTGACTTTAAAACGCTAGACACAGCGCGAAGCGCGTTAATGGAGCAGAGTACAGCAAAAGGCGAAGTTGGAAGAGTAGCCAAAAAAGCAGCTCAAGTACTAGACGACGCTATCTTAAAGCTAGAAGCAGACGCTCCTGCCTCTATAGGCGAAGGACGCAGTACAGCTTCTGCTATTAAAGTTGCTCGTGAATTATGGCGTCGTCAAAGCACTGTTGGTCAGTTACAAGACATCTTTGACACCACGGCTAGAACAATACGAGCAGACGGTGCAAAAGCACAGCCTTTTGAGACACAGCTTAGAAAGGAAATGGGTAAGCTGCTTAACAGCAAGGAAAAATCTCTTTTCTTTACTAAGCAGGAAAAGAAAATTATTGATGATTTTATTGACGGTAAGCCTATAGATAACTTCTTAGAGAAAATAGGCTCTGCGGCAGGCGGCGCTGAGCGTTTGTCATTGGGCAGCTTAACTGGTTTAGCTACTGCAACAGCTTACGCTACTCAGAACCCCTCAATGGTTGTCCCTTCTATAGCCATTGCAGCAGGAGCAGGGACAGGGCTTTTAATAATAGAAGCAGCTAAAAAGGCTTCTTTGAATGCCTTAAAGCGTAGCGGAAACTTAATGAAATCTTCTATTCAGCTAGCAGGTGCTGACGGACTGACTCTAGCAAAACGCTATATGTCGTACACGCCGAAGGATAAAAGAAAGCCTCAAGAGTTGGCAGCGCTGCTTATAAGCAACAACATGGACATGGCTGCGTTTCGTGAGTCTGCTTTTGCTAATAGTGGAATAGGTAGAACAACAATGGCTTATTATGATCTATACAGAAGAGGAATAGAAGAACAGAGTAATACAACTCAACAGCCAACACCGCAGCCGTAGGGACTTCACCGGCGGGGGAGACATCAAAAGAATAGCATACGTTACACAATCTGTCAACACAAAGGAGCATTATTATGCCAATGGTAAACGGTAAGAAGTACAGCTACACAACGAAGGGTAAAGCAGCAGCTAAGAAGGCAGCAGCTAAGAAAGGCACTAAGCCTAAGATGACTAAGAAGCGTAAGTAGTGGCGTACACTAAGCCTACTCTGCGAGAGCGCATCAAGAACAAGGTGATGGCAGGCTCTAAAGGCGGCAAGGCAGGTCAATGGTCTGCTCGCAAGGCTCAGCTTGTTGCTCAGGAGTACAAAGCCAAAGGTGGCGGCTACTCCGGCAGCAAGTCCAGTGGTCAGAAGTCACTGTCAAAGTGGACTAAAGAGGATTGGGGTACTAAGTCAGGCAAGCCGTCTACACAGGGTAAGAAAGCGACAGGAGAGCGCTACCTGCCTAAGAAGAAGCGTGACGCAATGTCAAAGAAGGAGTACGCAGCAACGACAAGGAAGAAGAGGGCTGACACTGCTAAAGGCAAGCAGTATTCCAAACAGCCAAAGAAGTAACCTAATCCTCTGTGCTACCTTAGGATCGTCCCTGCGGACGTACACAAAAAAGCCCTGTAGAGATTGGGATGCTCTACAGGGCTTTTTCTTACTCGTCAGTTAGCTGCTTTATTACTTTCCTACCTCTAATAATAAAATCATTAACCTTCTCGTCTTCTTCCATGAGCTGTTTCAGGCTGTGCGGTAGATGATCTACATCCCAAACTATCCTACACACACAAGCTGAACCAACCTCTTTTAGCGTTATACAGCCGTTACAGTAACGACCCACTAGATTCCACAGACACCAGAGGCACACACAGTCTCGCTGTTCTCCTCAAACACCACACCCTTGTGCTTCATAGCCTCTTTGTAGCTACACATCGTTAGCGGCTGACCACCACGAGAGCCATCAGGGTAGCAGGTAAAGCCTCGCAGACGTGGTGCATACTTAGCCAGTATTGTAGCAAACTCCATCACACGGTCTTCGTTGTTGCCTTCACTGCCCCACGGCGGTAGGTTGATAGTAGACGAGATAGACATATCTACATAGTCTTGTACGTCAGCTTGGAACTTCAGCCTACGCTCAAAGTCATTAACCATAGACGATGATGTCTGTATCTTGTCAGGGTCTAAGCCGTGTGTCTTAATTAGGTCTTCAGCTGTAGCATCTACAACGTACTCATACTTCCACTTATCACCACCAACTAAGTAGCGGCGCTTGTAAGCAACAGCGTACAGAGGCTCTATGCCTGTTGTAGTGCCTGCGAGTATCCCTATAGTACCTGTAGGAGCGATTGCACGATACGCAACAGGGCGACTGATGCCACGGGCGTCACAAAGAAGATTAGCAGCTCTTTCCGATTCATCTCTAAATACCTCTAACCACCTGTGCAGCTCTTCTGTTACTTCGTAGTCACTGCCACGCTTTAGCAGAAACTCGTGCATACCCATTAAACCAAGACCGAGCCTTCTGTTCTTCTGTCTAACAGCATACACTTTCTTAGTTGGAAGGTCTGCTGTGAGCGTGCCTGCGACAAGGAACATCGAGGCGACTCGAACGATTGCTCTAAACTCCTCGATGTCATCAATTGCGCCAATATTAATACTTCCAAGATTACACACATCTGAATCATCCTCACTAGTGACTTCGGTACAAGCGTTCCTGAGTGTTTCATTCTCTTTATCTCCGAAGTTAAAGGAAAATCCCGGCTCTCCTGTCATTAGTGCTTGACGGCAATTCTGTACAAACGTCTCAGGCAAGAAGCCGTTGTTGACAGCATCTAAGAACTTGTCATCGTAGTTAAGACTGATGTTAGTCATGTCTAGCGGTGCAGGGAAGTTAAAGTTGTTCTGCTTAGCATCAAACACTGTAACGCCTTCAGCGATGGGCAGTGCGTGCCAATCTTTAGCAGACAAGAACGCTTGTGCGTCTCCGTGTTGCCAGTTCAGTGAGGCATAGATAGCACTACGTCTACTGCCGCCCTGCATCACGTTTCTGCCTATTTCGTTTATAGAGTTCATTAGTGGCAGTGGGCCTGACGCTTCCCCGCCTGTCCTGCCCAGTGGTGACCCGCTCGGACGAAAGACGCTGTAGTCTATGCCAATGCCGCCGCCGCTCATTAGACAGTCGCTTGCTCGTTGTGTCAGCTTTCCCCATTCTTCTCTAGTGTCCTCTTCACCTTTCAACAGATAGCAGTTGTTGTAGAAACTAGCCTGTCTACCTGCATAGTAAATGTAACGGCCACCTGCCATAAACTTAAACTGCTTCATAGCATTGCCTAGATACTCTGAGTCTTCAGTGCTTAGTATGCCTGTACAGACATCGTGCATAAGGTCATCTACTTTCTCTGACCAAGTTTGCGTCTCGTTCAAGGCGTACTTGTTGCGGAAGATTGACTCACCAAAACTATTTCTAAACTCGCTCATGCTGCTTGTCCTCTATCTGAGTCTTTAATAAATACACCTGCGCCGTTGAGATAGCCTTTACGATCTTTAATGTCTTCGTAAGCGACTTCTAAACATTGTTCTAGTGTTAGTTCGTTCATCATTGCTAAGTTGTTCAACACCACCAAGCAGTCACCAATATCATCTGCTATATCTCTATGCTTTGCTACGTTGTCAGCAAGTTCTCCTACCTCACTAACTAGCTTCAGAGCCTGTGTTGCTACAATACCGTTCCTAAAGATTCCACGTTCGCTGCTCCACTTGGTACACAGCTGTAGTAACTCATCTATTCTAGACACTGCACTTCTCCTCTATCAACTTGTCTAAGTACCAACGTGCTTTGCGTAGGTCTTCTATACCGTTCTTATCTTGCCAACGGTGTGTGTACTTGATTAGGTTGCCGTTAAGGTAGCCTAAGAAGGCTTCTTTACTGATCCGCTCTTTAATGTACTCAATGCACTCAATACCGTCGCCTTTGTAGTGACTAGGATTAATAGCATCCTTTATAGATTCTGCTGCTCTCTGCTCGGCGTTAATTTGCTCACTAACACGTCTAGCGTGCGCTCTACGTTTCTTAGTTATTGCGTCCCACTCTTCAGCAGGTGAATTGTCAAGAAAACTCATCGTCATTTTCTCCTAAGTCTTCGATTATTTGATCTAGTTTGTCCTCTACCTTGTCCTCAAAGCGTTCTACAAGCTCCGTAGAGTTAATCTCTAACGTCTCAAGTACAGTTATCTCATCTAAGAGAGACAGCTGCTCTTTTATCTCTGTGAATGTTTTACTCATTCGTAGACTCTCCGTACTTCTTTCTAAGGTAGGACATACTAATTGGCAGCTCGTCAAAGCTACCGTTGTTTACTTCGTTGAATATCCAAAGACCACGCCAAGACTGATTAGTCTGCGGTGTGAGATAGCTTTGGTCTTCTTGGTAGAAGATGCCTGCGAACAGACCAGTGACTGACACACCGTCAGCTCTACGTGCGTAGGCGATGTCTCTGTCTTGTACGTGACCCATGACACAGCTAACCATCTTCTTAGTCAGCATTAGCTTAGCAGACGACACAGGGCGACCCATAACGCCAGAGGTGAAGTAGTGAGAGTAGGCTATACCGTCAATCATCTTAACTTCTAAGAACGGTACAACTTCCCAACCCATCTTCTCTAGACCAAGATCAGCAAAAGACATCAAACCCTCAAGCTCAGGACTGTCTTCTACTGCTCTAGTAATCCTGTTCTCGTGGTTGCCAAGTAAGAACACTAGCTTAGGTTTCCACACCTTGTGCTTGTTAGCGCGTTGCCGTGCTTGTTCTTCCTTGATAGGAGCTAGGAAAGCCTGCATAGCAACCTTGCCTGACTCTACGTCTGCTTGATAACGTCTGCCTTCAAAAGACTTCTTACCTTTGTCATAGCTAGACAGGCTAGGAAAGTCCCAGTGGTCACCTAGATGAATGATAACTTCAGGCTTCATAGCGACTGCATACTTACCTGCCCACGTCAGATGCTCTATATTAGAGTCTGGTTTAACCTGCGTGTCTGGTATGACAAAATGTCTCATGTCTTCTTCCTCGCTGCACGTTCTGCGTTAGTTTTCTTCTGGTGACACTCTACGCACAAGACCTGCATACCGTCTGCTTCACAGAACAACCTCTCTGAGAAACCTGCAATGTCTTTATAGCTGCTTAGTTTGCCTGCCGGAATGATGTGGTCTACCTGTATCTCTTTGTTGGTATGCCACTCTGAACACTCAGCACATTGATACTCGTACTTGTGTCTGCAACCTTCTACTGTACGCTCTGCGTCCTTCTTAACTTGAAACTTAACAGGATAACGGCTGTAAGCCTGTCTAAGCGCTGATCGTATGAACTGCCAATAACGTGCTTCTGTCCAAGTCTTTCCGGCTCTAGTGCGTGGTACTAGTTGCTTCGCCATAAAAGCGTACTCCTGTAGGGCGTTCTCGTGGAGGCATCCACATCTGTCCTGCTGTGCGTCTTAGCCACAGTAGACGTGCATTCTCCAACGCCCTGTCATAGCCTAATTGGTCTTCGCAAATGTCCCACATATCAGTTTCTTTGCGGCAGTTGCCAATCAGCTCGTGTGCGCCACCTGCGCCTATACCGTCAACACCAATGATGTTGTCAATAGAGTCACCTGTTAGTATCTGTTTGTAAAAGCTCTTCAAGCCTATCTCTGAGCTTACGAAGTACTCTTCCTTTTTCACAAAGTTATAGTGCATACCTGCCACTTGATCGAAGTCTTTATCAATGCTTACCATGATAGGATCATCATTCAAATGAGCAGAGGAAGCAGCAGTAGCTATAGCATCGTCAGCCTCTTCACCTTCGACCATTACCGCATCCCAATATCCAATAGCATACTCGCGTATAGCAGGTAGTAGAGTAGGTTTTGCACCTTTCCTGTTTCCTTTGTACGGAGCAGTGACGGCAACGTTATGTCTGAAGTTACCGCCTCCGGTTAGGTATAGGATATAATCGTGCTCAGGATAACGCATTAGAACGTCAGTGAGGAGAGAGTTAAAGGCTCGTTTGACTTGTGCTGTAGCATTCTCTAAAGAGACTTGTGCGTCAGTCTCGCACGCACAAGCCGCCCGATAGCAAAATATATCGCCATCAATTAGAAGCATTAGAGAGCTGCTTCTAAGTCTAAATCAACTTCTGAGTCAATTTCATACTCATTCAGGTCGGTAATTACTAGCTTGTAACAGCTTGCTGAACGACCGTCCTGACCTGTTTGACCTTTCCAATCATAATGACTAACAGCAACAACTGCTTCAGATCCGTTGCCTATAAGACAATGAATCTCGTCGCCATCAGAGTTATAAGCACGTATAGGATAATTAGACTTAGCCGTGACATAATCACCTGCTTCGTTGTTCTTGTTCCTAATAGGCACTCCTCGCTCTTCTAACGCAGCAACGGCTTTGCTTGAGAGATTACCAAGGTCAACTTGGTATTTTCCTGACATTTTATTAGGCTGTTTCAGGTTAGCCCAGTAAATAGTAGCTTTAATAGGTGTAGGTGGTATCTTTTGCATAGTAGTGCTCCTTAATAAAGTCTATATAGTCTATCACGTAAAGTTAAAAAAATCAATGAGTTTCAGACCAATTGTTGCCAATCTTATACTCACCATCCATAGGGCAACGTAGTTCAAAATCGTCACCTGCCTTGCGTATCGCATTACGAAAGTGTAGTCCTACAGCCTTGGCGAAAGCCTCCGGCGTCTCTACTTGAAACTCATCGTGAACGTTAGCGACCATCTTAAAAGGTATGTTATGCTCTCTAAGACTCTCGACACCGTTCAGCAATGCTTTCTTCATAAGCGCTGCGCCGCCTCCTTGTAAGAGGAAGTTTAGCGCACTATAAGCCTTGCGTATGCGTATCCTTCTGCCGTCTAAGCTAGGCAACGTGCCGTTTGCTGCTATCTTCTCTACTAACTCCTTCAACGCTTTTAGCGATGGTATATTGTTAAGGAAGTCTCTTTTGAGTTTATTCCCATGTCTCGCGCCCTTGCCTGCGATACTGCCTATCTTCTCATCACCTGCACCATACAGGAATGCGTAGATGAACGTCTTAGCTTGGTCGCGTGTTTCGAGTCCTGCCGCTGCTTGGTTGGCGCTGTGTATGTCGCCGTCTAAGATGGTGTTAACGTAGTCCTCGTCCTTCATATAGTGGGCTAGCATCCGTAATTCAAGACCAGACGCATCAATACCCACTAGTTTGTTGCCTTGCTCTACAGTCCAACAAGCTCGACACTCGCCTCCTAACTCAGCCTTGAGCTTCTGCACTGGTGTCATGCCATCGTGCGCCTTACGTGTTGCAGGCACTTGAGCCATGTTAGGCGATATATGAGTCATCCTGCCTGTTGCAGCACCGCTGCTAAAGACACGACCGTGTACCCTGCCGTCGTCCGCTACAGCTTCTAGCCATGAACTTACCTGACTAGCTCTTTTCTGTAATAGAAGATACTCAGCAACAAGCTGCGCCGACGGATTGTCAATACCCTCTAGCACGTTCTCGTCTATCTTGTAACTGCCGCCTTCGGTCTTGTCAGTAAACTTAACGCCTACAGTCTGCAATCTCTTAGCTATTTGCTGCCTGCTGCCTACGTTAAAAACTTCTACGTTGTCTTTAAGCTGCTTACCTGTCTTCTCAGACCAACGCTCGGTGACGATAGGGGGAAACTCAGCCTGTAGCAACGCTTCTAACTCACGCATCCGGTGCGTTAGTGTACTGTAAAGACCGTTAGCCTTCGGCAGGTCAATCTTAAAGCCATTACTGCGTTGCAACTCTAACTCAGCGGTCACAGCGTGCTCTAGGTCTATAACGTCCTGCGTGAACTTACCTCTCTTCAGGTTAGCACTCACTGTCTTATAAACCTTGGTGGTCAGGTTAACGTCACGCTTGCAGTAAGTAATCATTTCCTCACACAAACCACCGTCATAGTCCGTAAAGTCATCTTTAGGGTACGCTAGACGCTCGCCCCAACTACGCAAACTGTGACCACCTGCCTGTGCAGGATTGAATAGGCGAGATAGCACCATAGCATCAACGTGCTGCTTACCTTCTACGCGAATGCCCCACACTTTCTCCATTACTGGAACGTCAAAGCCTAAGCCGTTATAAGTTAAAATGCTGTCGTGCTTATTGATAAGCGCCTGTAGCGTACTGGCTTCGGTGTGTACAGTCGTCTCACCTGTAGCGACATCCTCGGCACAAGCACACCAAATAGTGCTGTGTTTCATATCTGTCTCTATATCAATGGTTAACATCAATTACCGCCATCTTGCTCGTAGCAATATTGCCTAAGCCATTCCATTCTATCAAGAAATTCATAACGCATAGTTAAAAACTTTGAATGTAACTCTAAATCTTCAACAGGCCATTCAGAAACTTCACCACCTTTGTGATAAATCCAACAAGTAATACCCCCTTCCTTGTTTTTTTGTTTTCTAACTACAACAGCTAATCCGTCTGCGCTCTCCTGCCATTTAATACAATCACCTACACAAATTTTATTGTTCATAATCCACCTCAACGTCATGTATTGTTTTAAGGTCTAGGCGTTCTTGTAAGCCAAACACAGTGTTAGCGTTCCTAATACAGTCTAAGCACTCGCCAACATAATGAAGCGTGTCAGTGTCTCTTAAAGTGGCTTCATAGTCTGTCAATAGCGTGTCACAAGCTATGCATCTCATTAGTCGTCTCCTTTATCTGTAATTAACCATAAGCTGTTAAGCAGAGAAACTAAGTCTGTGCATTTAGGACACAAGTCAGGACTAGCGCAGGCAATCCACTCAGGACACATCTCACATCTTTTTTCTCTCTTGGCTTTTTCCATTATCGTTGCTCCTTAATTTAAATGCGCCTTATATGTTGCTTTTCACCTTATATGACACATAAAACACTTTAATGCGTCATATATGTTTCATTTCTACACTATAGTGCGCGTTCATCAAATACTGTCTCAGCCATTCTGCCAGTGTCTTTGTCATACAACAAGTCAGCACACCTGCCTGTCTCGCCGCTAAACCGATTCTTTAGGACACGCACAGTAGTGGTGTTTCGTGTAATCATGTCATCAGCCTGTCCATCACGTTCCAAACCTAACACTATATCACTAAGCTGTGCGATAGACGCACTACCGCGCAATTGTGATAAGGACGTTGCTGCGCCTTCCTCGTGTCCCTTGCTCTCAGGTCTACGCAAGTGACTAACAACGAACAGAGATATACCTGTTTCCTGCACAAGCATTCTCAGCTTAGTCATAATCTCATCTAAAGCCTTTCGCTCGTCTAAGTTAGACTGTGCCGACACAACGATAGAGACGTGGTCTAAAAAGATATAACGACAGTCTAAACCCTTAGCCATGTAGCGTACATTACTAACGATTTCATCAATGTCTGCCGAACCAAAATGATCGAACAGGTAAAGCCGACCTGTGCCTAGTGTCAAATCAAAAACAGCCTTTCGCTCCTCTTCAGTGCTTTTAGTCGTGGGTTTGTGTAGCTGTTTATTAGCCGCTAAAGACATAAACGATAAACCTGTGTTTCGTCTGCCCTCTTCTAAGCATAACAATCCAATGTTGTGTGTAGATTGCTGTAACACTGCCAAAACAACCTCACGTACAAATTGAGACTTGCCTAGACCACTACCTGCAGCAACAGTAACAAGCTCTGCAGGTCGTATGCCATAAGTTAAAGCGTTAATGCCTTTAAAGGGGTAAACAACCTCCGCTTCTTCTATCGGTGTGTTCACCTCGTCCCATAACGACGCACCGTTGATAATACCGGCAGGTACATACTTCTCAGCACGCCAAAAAACATCACTAAACAGCGCCCCTTTGTTGTCTGCTAAATACTCGCACGCATCCTTGTAGCCTTTAACGTGTTTTACTATTTTAGCCTTCCCGCCAAACAATTTACCGACCTCGTCTGCAGCTTTCAAACCTTGCTCGTCAGCATCAAAACAAATAACAATAGTCTCGAAACTATCAAGCCATTCGTAGTTCGCCTTACAATCCTTTAGGGCACTACCCGCGCCGTTTCTGATACTCACTACTGGATACTTGCTACCCATCATCTGAAAAGCCGCTAGAGCGTCGTATTCTCCCTCGGTGAGGGTAACGTATTTGCCGCCTTTAGGGTAAAGCTGCTGCCCAAACAACCCGCCTATGCTCCAATCGCCACTGGTTTGGAAACGCTTATCAGGATAGCGCACCTTAGCCGCTACAGGCGACGTAGGCTCTAGGACATTGTAATAAGGATAAACAACCTGCCCATTTTTAATAACAACCCCATAGCTTTTCATCGTAGCCACGCTCAGGCCGCGCTCAGGGACGCCTGTGAAGTCCTGAGTAGCCAGTAGGGCGAGAGTAGCGTCAAACCCTTCGCTGCCTGTTAGCGCCTTCTCTGGCACTCTAACGGCTATCTCTGACCCTTTAGAGTCTGGCGGTGTGTAGACGTGACACGAAAAGCAATAAGTCGAGTTGTCTTTGTTTAAAATTGCAGCGTCTGAACTACTACAAAGGTTACAAGGCATTCGCATTTCTTTGTATTTACTCATACACGCCCCTCATATTCCATAATCTCTAGAAACTGTACACACAGAAAAGGTAATAATAACTCAAAGCCGTGAACGATCAAAGTAACCTCGTTACCGTCTTCGTCGTGCTCTAGAATTGCCTGCCGCTGTACTACTCCCAAATAAACACCAAAACCGTTATTAAAACTTACACTAAAGCCCCAATTAAACATAAAAACACCTATACAAATTTATAAATCCATGCTAATCTTTTGATGTCACCGCCGCCGCTGCAGCCTATAACACCCGCTAACGTTCTTCGTAGTCGTCATCTCTGAAATGATCCTCCCAATCGTCTACTATCTGATCATGGCAACATCTAAAGGCATACTCTAACGCCATTGCAGAAACTAAGCGTCCTAATGTCTCAAAATCGTCTGACACAAGCGCCGCCGCTATGTCCATTTCTAAGTTATCAGCATCGATGGGGTCTTTAGGCAAGGCGTCCGGCCCTATAGCCTCCCACAGTAGCCTTCTATCGCCTTCTAAGCGGTGTTTCGCCTCCTGCAGCGTCGCGTTGTTCAAAACGTCTTCATCGTGCGCGTTAAAGTAAACTCTACCGTCTTCAATATGCATATTAGTCACCTATTGGGTTAAATATCTCTAAAATTACGTTATTTTCTAAAGCTTCGCTATACTGGCAAACTCCGAAACGGTCGCCAGTATACAGCAATAGATATTTATTACTATACTTTTCGCAGCACCACTCGCATTCCTCTATGGCGTGCTGTACGTCGTCAAACTCTAGTATCATAATAATTATCATCACGCGCTATCCTTACCAATTGAGACCCGAAATAACCTAAATCGTGCGCCAGTTCTTTTATTTTGATGTTATCTTGTGTATTAGGTTTGGGTATTTTTAATAATCTGGCTAAATGCTTTGCCTTTTCTGGAGTGTACATAGATTAACCTCTAAAGTTTAATTTCACTAATCACGCCGCTTTTTTCTGCGAATACGCGATTATTAGCTAAACGAATAAATCTATAGCCTTTCTTAGTGCCTATTTCAACATCTGCTAAACGATCTAAGTTAAAGACGCGCATCACGTAGCTAGCTATTAATTCGTGCGAAATATGGTTTAAACTTTTATTTGGGTGCGCTATTTCGCATAATGCTCTAGGCGTGAAAGCGACGTCATCGTATACCTCTTGCGGTTTGGTATGCGCGTTCTTTTCGTCTTTAAGGTATTGATTCGCTTGCCATAGTAGCGTCGTGCTATTATCTGGACTCATGGTGTAACCTCGCAGTTAATTGCTTTATATGGCGGCCATCCGTTGCGTTCTGCAGGTTCTATACCCGCGCGCGCGTCATCGTTCCATATTGCCACCATCTCGCAGTAATTTTGATCCTGCGCTACCGCGTCGTCGTGGTCTAGTCCACTAACATACACTAGCGCGACCGCTAGCGCGGCCATTCCTGCCATTTCTTTTATCATCTTATAAGTATCCTATTTTGATATATTCATCGTCGATTACTGCTATTTTAGCTACTCCACTAGTAGCGTCAATTTCGACACTGTAGCGCCAATCATCCGACTCTTTTTCGTTATTCAATTTGAACGCTAAGTCGATAGCGTCGTCGTAACGCATAAGCGTCGCGCTTTGTTGGTTTATTAGCATGAAGTCCTTCCTTTAATTACATTAACGTATAACGATAAAGATGCATCGCGATACTCGAATAAGTCTTTTATTAACTCGCGACGAATTTCTCTAGACTCGCGTTTTAATGCTTTCTTTAATAACTTGCTACGTAACGCTCGTATTAATGCGCGATCGCTAGAGCATACGCCGCCCGCTAGTGATTCAATTCGTAAATATGTACCGTATTGCATGGTTTAACCCCTTATAGTATTGGCTGTCGGTTTAGGCGCACGATCACGCTATCCGGATCTAACGACCATCGCTTAGCCAATTCCATTTTGACGCTAGCTAGTTCTGGAGTTGAGGGTTGATAGGACTTTATCCCTGTAAACTCGCACAATTTCGACCACGTTATAAACTTAGACGCGCCGTTATCTACTATTTCAAAATCAATCATGATTAACCCCTTGCTATGATGTTGTTAAGTTTATCGAACGATGAAGGCGTGAAGAAAAATGACGCCTTGTCCATCATTGCAGCACGTTTCGCGATGCTACCACCTTTATACTTTAGGCCGCCAATGACGCGACCATCTAGGAAACGTAGATCAGTACTGTCGAA
>Ga0206682_10001692_pt1 | contig 21412 bp, 15 predicted proteins | sample M240m12015metaG_FD_155444 | JGI IMG/M metagenome (GOLD analysis project Ga0206682, IMG submission 155444) | Ammonia-oxidizing marine archaeal communities from Monterey Bay, California, United States - M2 40m 12015 | ecosystem: Environmental > Aquatic > Marine > Intertidal zone | place: USA...
GAACCCTGGCGACCAAAAAGGTCGACAGATTAGCAATCTGCTGCATTACCACTCTGCCACCTCTCCTTTTCGACTTCAAACAAAAGCTTGAAACAAAAATTGCGAGTGCAAATGTAAGATTACAAAAACAATATAGCAAGATGTTTTTTAACTTTTTTATATTTTTTTTTACTCTGGATATTCTACTCTTAGATGATAAATATTCATCAATTTTTTCTTAATCACCTTCTTAATAGTTTCTATTTCTCTAAAAGTAATATCAGAATTTATAAACTGATTATCTGTCATTTGTTTGGCAATTATTTTATCAATTAAGTCACTAATAGACAATGCTGTTGGTTTTGTTAAACTTTTGGAGGCTGCTTCAGCGGCATCACACATCATTAAAATTGCAGTTTCTTTCGAAAAAGGAATCGGTCCCTGATATTTATACATTTCAATATCTACTTTAGAATCAGGGTTGAGTTCTTGTTCTTTCCTATAAAAATAGTAGGTTAAACTAGTTCCATGATGAGTTCTTATAAAGTCGATAATTCTGTCGGGCAATTTATATTTTTTAGCCAACTCTACCCCTTTTATCACGTGATCAGTAATGATCTTAGAGCTATCTCTAGGAGACAAATCGTTATGAGGGTTAACCCCCGTAGACTGGTTTTCTATAAAATACATTGGATTTAAAATTTTACCAATATCATGATACAGGGCCCCTGTTCTTACCAGCATCGAGTTTGCTCCTATTTCATTGGCGGCCGCTTCAGCTAAATTGGCCACTTGCATGGAGTGCTGAAACGTTCCTGGAGCTTTCTCGTTGAGTTCTCTTAAAAGTTTTGTATTGGTGTTAGACAACTCCAACAAAGTAACATCCGATACCAAACCAAAAATTTTCTCATACATATAAATAAGTATGATAGATAAGAATGACAATAATCCATTGGCTGCAAAAAGCATAAAGTAGTTCCAATTAATCTGAGAGATATTTCCTTCTTTTATAATTGAAAAAGCAAAATAAGTAATCATATAAATAAGCGTGATCTGAGCTACAGAGATAAAGAGATTGGCCCTTTTGTACAATTCAGAAACCGTTAATATGGTTACAATACCTGCAATAATGTGTAAATAAATAAATTCAAAACTATCGGGAACAATATATCCTAAGAGTAGGACCGTCAACACATGTGTAAACATCCCCAAACGTGCATCAAAAAAAGCTTTTAAAACAATGGGTAGGATACTCAGAGGAACTACGTATACATAATCAGAATTGTATTTGATGACCAAGGTTTGTATGAAAATCATCGAAAAAACATTGAAAAAGATAAAAGTAACCTTGTTATTGTTATCAAAAATTACGGAGCGATACTTCTTTAAAAACAACAAAAGCATTAGTAATGCTAAGGATACTAAAATAGTATACCCAAACAAAATCCAATTGTAATTAGATGCAGTCCAAACTTGGGACTCTGATTCGCTTTTTAAAGAATTTAAAACCGCAAGTTTTTTGCCTTCTACGATGTCTCCTTTTAAAATGATTAATTTACCAGATTCAACTTTCCCTTTGGTGTATGAAATATTTTTTAACTCATTCTCAATTACTTTTTGCGTATATGCAGCATCAAAATAAATATTTGGCTTTACAATTGTAGACAATAAATCTAACATTACTTTTTTACCATAGGATGTCTGTTCCAATTGGAAGTTAGACATGATAAGCTCTAAAACTTCTTTAGAGGTAAAAAAACTTTTAAAAACAAAGTCTTCTACTTCATTTCCTTTTCTGATAGCTACGATTTCATTTTCGCCAGAAACTCTATTTTGACTTGCAACCTCAATAAACCCTTTTTGATATATGGTGTCAATAACATATTGACCTATAGCAGACAAACGCTGCATCTGGTTGATACTTAACGAATCGGATTCTTTAATCTGTAAAATTCTATTTTCATAGGCTGTAAACACCTTGTTTTTTATCTCAAAATCGTGTATAAAATACAGTTTTGAATATTCCTCAATTTTTTGTTTTTCTGAAGTGATTTCCTCCTCATTTTTTTGAATAGCAAAATCAAAAGGAGCATATAAATTGTCATATTTCCATAGTTGTCCATTACTAAAATCGTATTTAAACTGCCCAGCTTTTGGAAATAAATAAACAATTGCTGTCGTGGCAACTAAAAATAAAATCACCTTGTAAATAATCGTGTTATTTTGATATAATTTATTAACTATGTTGCTCATACATCTTATCTTCTTTTGACAAACTTACCATAAAAAATTCAAGGTCAAAAATTCAACTTATATTATAAAACTGAAATTGATTAAAAATAGTTAAATTAGCACAACAAATTAGTTTTTAAAATAAATTTTATAACTCTATGAAAGAAGTGGTAATTGTATCGGTAGCAAGAACTCCAATAGGTAGTTTTATGGGAAGTTTAGCTACAATTTCCGCACCTAAATTAGGGGCAATCGCTATAAAGGGGGCCTTAGAAAAAATAAATTTAGCTCCGAATTTGGTTGAAGAAGTCTTTATGGGAAATGTAGTTTCTGCTGGATTGGGTCAAGCACCTGCAAGACAAGCGGCAATATACGCAGGAATCCCTGATACTGTTCCTTGTACCACTGTGAATAAGGTATGTGCTTCTGGGATGAAATCAATTCAATTAGCCGCCCAAACTATTGCTATTGGAGATGCAGAAGTTGTTGTTGCTGGAGGAATGGAAAACATGAGTACGATTCCACATTATCAATACGCAAGAAAGGGAACTAAATTTGGTTCAGTTACCATAGAAGATGGACTGCAAAAAGATGGCCTGGTAGATGCTTATAATCAAGTTGCCATGGGAGTTTGTGCGGATGCCTGTGCTGATGAGTATGAATTTTCGAGAGAAGACCAAGATCACTTTGCAATTCAATCTTACCAACGTTCTGCAGCAGCTTGGAAGGAAGGTAAATTTGCTGATGAAATTGTACCAGTATCCATTCCACAAAGAAGAGGAGAACCTGTTATTTTTTCTGAAGATGAAGAGTATAAAAATGTGAAAATGGAAAAAATAGCTGCATTAAGAGCTGCTTTTACAAAAGAGGGAACAGTTACTGCTGCTAATGCATCAACGATCAATGATGGAGGTGCCGCTTTGGTATTGATGTCTGCGGACAAAGCAAAAAAATTAAACATCACACCCATAGCAAAAATAAGAGGTTATGCGGATGCTGCACACGAACCAAAGTGGTTTACAACCGCACCTGCAAAAGCCCTACCAAAAGCCTTAGCAAAAGCAAATATCTCGATGAATGAGGTAGATTTTTTCGAATTAAATGAAGCGTTTTCTGTTGTGGGGTTAGCAAATATGAAAATCTTAGGCCTTAACGATAAAAATGTAAACGTAAATGGCGGGGCAGTGTCTCTAGGACATCCCTTAGGAGTTTCTGGAGCTAGAATTGTCATTGCATTGACTTCAATTTTAAAGCAACACAATGCTAAAATTGGAGCAGCGGCTATTTGTAATGGTGGCGGAGGTGCATCTGCAGTTATTATAGAAAAAATGTAATTTTAATCACTCAAACTCAATCAAATATATGCTGTATGGCATTTGTAATTTAAGTACTGCTCCACTCAGAGCTTTGCCTATTGACTCATCAGAAATGGTCAGTCAGTTATTGTTTGGTGAAACTTTTGAAGTTGTTGAAAGCGAAAAAGAATGGAGTAAAATTAGATTGACTTATGATAACTATGAAGGATTTATAGACAACAAACAATTCACAAATATTACACAACGTTTATTTTTGGAAATGACCTCTGAAAAACAATATTATTGTGGAGAAATTATTGATTTTATCACCAACAGCAATGATGAATTAACCACGATTCCTTTGGGAGCGTGCTTGCCATTTTACAAAAGTGGCACACTACAAATAAATGCCAATTCATATCAGTATGAAGGAGCTGTTTTGTCAGAAATAAAAGCAAAAAGTACTATTGCGAAAACTGCCTTTTTATACCTCAACACTCCTTTTTTATGGGGTGGTAAAACTCCTTTTGGTATAGACGCGGCAGGTTTTACTCAAATGGTTTATAAATTATGCGGTTACCATTTGTCTAGAGATGCTAAAAGTCAAGCCTCACAAGGAGAAGTGCTAAGTTTTATAGAAGAAAGTGAAGCGGGTGATTTGGCATTTTTTGATAATGAAGAGGGCGAAATCATCCATGTAGGCATCATTTTAAATGATTATCATATCATTCATGCACATGGAAAAGTTAGAATAGACACACTAGATCATAGTGGCATTTTCAATAAAGACCTACAAAAACATACCCATAAATTAAGAATTATTAAAAAATTAATGTAATAATAATTGACAAAAAAATCCGAAACGTATATCGTTTCGGATTTTTTTATGAAATTTCAATGGGTACCTTATTGAGTTCTCATTTTCTTAAAAATAGGTCTTAAAGCATCTGCTTCGGCTTCTCTTTCTAGTGTGTCATAGATGTTCAAAAGCATTCTTACGGTCCCTTCTGTCCTATTGATGCCGTCTGCCTTAATTAAATACGGTAAAACTTTCTCATAGAGTGCTTTTTGTTTTGCTTGCAACGCATCGTATTTCTTAAAATTAGACAAATTATTGTTCATTTCATCTACAATTGTTTTCTCTTCAGCGAGCATAGCGATTCCTAGATTTAAATAGGCGTCTCCATAGGCTGGATCTAGTTCAATGGCTTTCTTATAAAACCCTATTGCAGCTTCTGTTTTATTCTCATTTGAATTCACCACTCCTAAATTAAAAAACAACACTGGATTGGTTGGATCTAATTCAACAGCTTCTATCATCAATTGTCCAAATTTATCCATTCTTTCAAGCTTGATATACATTTGAGCTTGATTTAACAAGAGATTGATGTCTTTCGGATTTGATTTTCTCGCTTCTTCTAAAGCCGCAATTGCTAATTCTGGCTTCCCTTGATTTACATATATGTAACCAATATTTTTGATAATTTCTGCCTGTTTAGATTCAGAGACATTGTCACGTGGAGCTGAATATTGACCTGCTTTCAGCATTAAATCTCTTTGAGTTTTACTTCCAAAACTTTCTTCTTTTCCAGTTTCTTTATTAAGGGCTAAATAACTGGTAGTTATCCCTGTATAATTGATATTTTGTAATTCCTTGTAATAGCTCAGTGATAGATCAAATTCATTTGATAAGGAAGCGCTCAGCGCTGCATTGTACAAAAAGGAAGTATCTTTAGGACTTAATTTATAAGTCAAATAAAAATTTTCTGTAGCTTTTTTAAACTCCTTGGCATTATAATCTTCAATTGCTTTTGTGGACACAAATTGAATCAACTGATTGAACTTAGGCGCTGCTACTTTCGTGTATTTGAGTTTTCCTGTCTGTTTCTCGTATTCAAATAGAGCATTGTACGCATCTGCTGCTTTCGTCACATTGGAGGTGCCGTATGCAGATCCTTTCAAATAGTAGTATTTTGCCTTGTATTTTGGCTCAATTGTAGTTTCTGAGGATTCTAGGGATTCAATAGCAGCTTTTGCTTCATTAATTTGACCTTTTTTGATCGACTTTTCTATTGCTTTTAGTTCATTTTTCTGAGCAAAAGAAGCTATGGATAATAATCCTATTGCTATTAATAATACTTGTTTTTTCATTTTATTAATTTATGATTGTTGTTCGTTGTCGTTTGAATCGTTTTCAATTTCGATTCCATTTTCTAATTCTTCTTCGGCATCCTCTTCATGAATAACTTTAGCTACCGCAGCGATGCTATCTGAATCTTTAATATTTATCAGACGAACTCCTTGAGTTGCACGTCCCATGACTCTTAAATCTTCTACGGCCATTCTAATGGTCAATCCAGATTTATTAATAATCATTAAATCATTAGAATCGTCTACATTTTTAATCGCTACAAGTTCCCCTGTTTTTTCGGAAATATTTAAGGTTTTCACTCCTTTACCTCCTCTATTGGTCACCCTGTAATCTTCTAATTTAGAGCGTTTCCCATATCCTTTTTCTGAAACAACTAAAATATTACTTTCCATATCGTTTACAGCGACCATTCCAATAACCTCATCATTTTCATGTTGTAAAGTAATTCCTCGAACTCCAGAAGCGGTTCTTCCCATTGGACGAGTTTTAGCTTCTTCGAAGCGAATCGATTTACCAGATTTTAAAGCCAACATTACTTGACTATCCCCAGTTGTTAACTTTGCTTCTAACAACTCATCACCTTCTTTAATGGTAATTGCATTGATACCATTTGTTCTCGGCCTTGAATATTGCTCTAATGAGGTCTTTTTTACTTGACCTTTTTTAGTCGCCATAATTACGAAATGATTATTGATATAATCTTGGTCTTTTAAATCTTGAGTAACCAGGAATGCCTTTACTTTATCATCTTGTTCGATATTGATTAAGTTTTGCATTGCTCTACCTTTCGTATTTTTACCTCCCTCAGGAATCTCATAAACACGCATCCAGAAAACTTTTCCTTTTTGAGTAAAGAACATCATATATTGATGATTGGTTCCAACAAATAAATGTTCTAGGAAATCTTCATTTCTAGTAGTTGCTCCTTTTTGACCTCTACCACCTCTATTTTGTACTTTGTATTCTTCAAGATTTGTACGTTTAAGATATCCTGCATTTGAAATCGTAACCACTACTTTGGTATCAGGAATCATATCTTCAATACGCATATCTCCACCTGCATATTCAATCATGGATCTTCGCTCATCTCCGTACTTTTCTTTGATATGTAGTAACTCGTCTTTTATAATTTGATAACGTCTTGGTTCGTTGGCTAAGATGTCTTTCAGGTCTGTTATTGTTACCATGATTGCGTCAAATTCTGCACGCAATTTGTCTTGCTCTAAACCTGTCAATTGACGCAAACGCATTTCTACAATTGCTTTTGCCTGGATCTCTGTCAACTCGAAACGTTCAATCAAGCTTTCTTTTGCTTGGTCTGCATTAGAAGAAGCTCTGATGATTTTTATTACTTCATCAATATTATCGGATGCGATGATCAACCCCTCTAAAATATGAGCCCTAGCTTCTGCCTTCTTTAATTCAAATTCAGTTCTACGAACAACTACCTCATGTCGATGTTCTACAAAATAATGAATTAATTGTTTTAAATTCAATTGCTCTGGTCTCCCATTGACCAATGCAATATTATTGACACTAAAAGAAGTCTGTAATTGGGTATACTTGAATAATTTATTTAAAACGATATTAGGAATCGCGTCGCGTTTTAAAACATACACAATACGCATTCCGTTTCTATCAGATTCATCCCTAATATTGGAAATCCCTTCCACTTTTTTATCATTGACTAATTCAGCAGTTTTTTTAATCATTTCTGCTTTATTTACCTGATAAGGAATCTCGGTAACAATAATACACTCACGCCCCTTCACTTCTTCAATAACGGCTTTAGCACGCATTACAATACGCCCACGACCTGTGTGAAAAGCATCTCTTACACCATCGTAACCATAGATAATACCTCCAGTTGGAAAATCTGGAGCAGTAACATGTTGCATCAATCCGTCGATATCTATATCATTATCATCTATGTATGCGATCGTACCATTGATAACTTCTGTTAAGTTGTGAGGCGCCATATTAGTTGCCATACCCACTGCAATACCAGACGCTCCGTTTACTAATAAATTAGGAATACGGGTAGGCAAGACTGTAGGTTCTTGAAGAGTATCATCAAAATTCAAACGATGATCCACCGTATCTTTCTCAATATCAGCTAACATATCTTCTGATATCTTCTGCATTCTTACCTCAGTATAACGCATCGCTGCAGGTGAATCTCCATCTACAGAACCAAAGTTTCCTTGGCCATCGACCATCATATATCGTACACTCCAATTTTGAGCCATTCGCACCATAGAATCGTATACAGATGTATCTCCATGTGGGTGATACTTTCCTAAAACCTCTCCCACAATTCTTGCGGATTTTTTATAAGAACCCGTAGCTTTAATACCAAGCTCATGCATTCCAAATAAAACCCTTCTATGAACTGGTTTTAAGCCATCTCTTACATCTGGTAATGCCCTTGATACAATTACCGACATTGAGTAATCAATGTATGCAGCTTTCATCTGTTCTTCAATGTTAATAGGAATCAACTTTTCTCCGTCTGCCATATATATATTTGATTAAATTTTACTCATTATTTTAAAACAAGGCAAGATACTATTTCTATTACTTTTTACAAAGGTTTTAAAGGGTTCAATTCAGTAGAGTTATCAACATTTTTTGATAATTTTTAACACTAATTTATTTGTTTGATTTACAATAGTTTTTTACCTTGGTGATGGAGTAATATTGTCACTATTTAACGATTGGCATATTTTTTGTAATTAACTCCATAAAAAAAACTAAATTTACATCACATCAATTATAGATAGAAAGAAATATGGACGATAATTTTTCACCAAAGGTTAGAGATGTAATTACTTTCAGTAAAGAAGAAGCGCTGCGTTTAGGGCATGAATTTATTGGAACAGAACACCTCATACTCGGTTTGATCAGAAAGGGAGAAGGCAAAGCAATAGAAATATTAACAGCGTTTGATGTTGATTTAAGTCTATTACGTAAAAAATTGGAGCAATTAAACCCAGCAAATCCTACTTTTGTAGAAAGTACCGATAAACCTATTTTACGTTTGACTCGACAAGCTGAAAAAGCCTTAAAAACAACCTTTTTAGAAGCGAAACTATACCAAAGTGATGCAATCGATACTGCACATTTATTATTGTGTGTTTTAAGAAACGAAAATGATCCAACGACCAAGTTAATTCATAAATACAACATGAACTATGATGAGGCGAAAGCATTGTACAAGCAACTTCATGTTGATGACTCTGAGGTATCCATAGATCCTATTGCGGAAACTCCTGCTGATGACGAATACACTTCAGGTAAAACCAATCCGTTCAACCAACCTCAAAAAGAGAAAACTACCAAGAAATCCAAAACACCTGTCTTGGATAATTTTGGAAGAGATTTAACAGACTTGGCAAGTAGAGGAAAGCTTGACCCTGTCGTTGGAAGAAAAAAGGAAATTGAACGTGTTTCTCAAATTTTAAGTAGAAGAAAGAAAAACAACCCAATGTTAATCGGAGAACCTGGTGTTGGTAAATCTGCGATTGCAGAGGGATTGGCACTGAGAATTATTGACAGAAAAGTATCGAGAATTTTATTTGACAAACGAATTGTTTCTCTAGACTTAGCAAGCTTAGTTGCTGGTACAAAATACCGTGGTCAATTTGAAGAACGGATGAAAGCGTTGATGAATGAGCTTGAAAAAAATGAAGATATTATTTTATTTATTGATGAAATTCATACAATTGTTGGTGCTGGTGGTGCAACGGGTTCATTAGATGCCTCCAATATGTTAAAACCAGCCTTGGCTAGAGGAGAAATACAATGTATTGGTGCAACTACTCTGGATGAATTCAGAACCAATATCGAAAAAGACGGGGCCCTAGAACGTCGTTTCCAAAAAGTAATTGTAGAACCAACTTCTGTAGAAGAAACTGTCAAAATTTTACACAATATAAAAAGTAAGTACGAAGAACATCACCATGTAAATTATACCGATGATTCTATTGAAGCGTGTGTAAAATTAACAAATAGATACATGACCGATCGATATCTTCCAGACAAAGCAATTGATGCTTTGGACGAAGCAGGGTCAAGAATTCATATCACAAATATTGAGGTTCCTCAGCAAGTACTAAAATTGGAAACTCAGTTAGAAATTATTAGAGATAATAAAACAAAGGCCGTAAACGGACAAAAATACGAAGAGGCTGCCAAGTTGCGTGACGATGAAAAAAATATGGAAGCGGCTCTAAATTCTGCACAAAAACAGTGGGAAGATGATTCGAAGTTAAACAGAGAAATTGTTACTGAAGACAATGTTGCGGAGGTCGTTTCTATGATGACAGGAATCCCAGTAAATAGAGTTGCAGAGGCAGAAAACCATCGATTATTAGAATTACCAACCTCCATCAAAGGCAAGGTAATTGGTCAAGATGATGCTGTTAGTAAAGTGGTAAAAGCAATTCAAAGAAACAGAGTAGGTTTAAAAGATCCTAACAAACCAATCGGCTCCTTTATCTTTCTTGGACAAACAGGTGTTGGTAAAACCCAATTGGCCAAAGTGCTAGCAAGAGAATTGTTCGATTCTGATGATTCATTAATTAGAATTGACATGAGTGAATACATGGAAAAATTTGCTATCTCTCGCTTGATTGGAGCTCCTCCTGGATATGTTGGTTATGAAGAAGGGGGACAACTCACCGAAAAAGTAAGAAGGAAACCCTATGCCGTAATTTTATTAGATGAAATAGAAAAAGCTCATCCCGATGTGTTTAACATGTTATTACAAGTTTTAGATGATGGATACATTACGGATAGCCTCGGGCGAAAAATCGACTTTAGAAATACCATCATTATCATGACCTCTAATATTGGCGCACGTCAATTAAAAGACTTTGGTGGTGGTGTTGGTTTTGGAACTGCTTCTAAAAAAGAGCAAGCAGATGCCCATGCTAAATCTGTAATTGAAGATGCTTTAAAGAAGTCTTTTGCTCCTGAATTTTTAAACAGAATTGATGATGTAATTGTATTCAATGCACTTGAAAGAAAAGACATTCATACGATTATCGATATTGAATTAGAAAAATTATTGAATAGAATTGCTGATTTGGGCTATATCCTTAATCTAAGCGACAAAGCAAAAGATTACATAGCTGACAAAGGTTTTGATAAAAAGTATGGAGCTAGACCGCTTAAAAGAGCCATCCAAAAATACATCGAAGATGCCTTGGCAGAGGAAATTGTCAATTCAAAACTTTCAGAAGGAGATACTATTAAAATGGACTTAGACAAAACAGAAAGCAAGCTAACCATTAAAATAAAAAAAGGAAAAAAAGCTCCCGAAAAAAGAACTGAAATTGAAACCGAGAATGAAACAGAAGCAAAAGCTTGATAATATCATCCCAGACAATTGTTTGGGATTTTTTTTCAAACCAATGCTTCAATATATTAAATTTTTGCTTTTAGCGCTCGTATTAGCAAACCTATGTCCTACGAGCCATGCACAAAATAATATTATAAAAGTAAACCCCTTAGGTTTAGCATTCGGTATTTCAAATCTAGGTATCGAATTTGCAGGCAAAAAAAATCAATCTGTCACTGTAGCTGCACTGTACTATTCGAAATCAAATATCCAAGGATTTGGAATTGGTCTAGAACAAAGATTTTACTTTATGGCCGCCGAAGAATCTCTAAGAGGGTTTCATGCTGGCCCTAGCATTGGTTATTTAAAATTGAAAGAAAACTATTACGATGAAGGGTACGAGGTATTTTCTATTGGAGGTGAAATAGGACATCAATGGTTTTTAAACAAACACCTAACAGCAGACCTTTTTAGCGGTCTTGGATTTTTAGTTGGGAGTGAATCAAATACAGAACAACTCTCTTTTGGTATCGGTATTTCTTTAGGCTATGCTTGGTGATAAATTAAAATAATTCTTCATGATCAATCTCAAGAGAAGCGATAAATTCAGATGCTTTCACAATATCGATATGCATCACACGATCTTCTTTTACAATTGGTATTTTTTGACGAAACAGACCAACAATCGATTCTAAAAATGGAGCGGTTTTACCCTTTCCAAAACTCAAAGCTTGCGAAGCAGTATAAAGCTCTATCGCTAAAATAGTCTGCAAATTATCTATCACTTTTTTACATTTTGTTGCAGCATTTGCTCCCATGGAGACATGGTCTTCTTGCCCATTACTAGATTCAATAGAATCTACACTGGCAGGAGTTGCATATTGCTTGTTTTGACTCACTATACTGGCTGCGGTATATTGCGGGATCATAAAACCAGAATTCAAACCTGGGTTTGCTATTAAAAAAGGAGGCAAATGCCGGTGACCTGAAACCAATTGATAGGTTCTTCTCTCTGATATATTTCCTAGTTCTGAAATTGCAATGGCTAAAAAATCCAACCCTAAAGCCAAGGGTTGACCATGAAAATTTCCTCCAGAAATGATTTGATCTTCCTCCACGAAAATATTTGGATTATCAGTGACAGAATTTACCTCTGTTAAAAAGGTCTTTGTCACAAAACGAATGGTATCTTTAGTTGCTCCATGAACTTGAGGCATACACCTAAAAGAATATGGATCTTGCACATGTTGTTTGTCTTGTGAAATTAACTCACTATCCTTTAATAGATGTTTGATTCTTTGTGCTGTTTTTAGTTGTCCGTTGTGAGGTCTAACATTATGAATTAATTCGTTAAAAGGTTCTATTCTTCCATCAAATCCTTCCAATGAAAGTGTTCCGATTACATCGGCTAAATACGATAGTTTGTGTGCTTTTAAAAGTATATAAATACCATAAGCAGTCATAAACTGTGTTCCATTAAGTAGTGCTAAACCTTCTTTGGACTGTAACTTAATCTTATCCCAAGAAAAAAATTCCGTTAATTTTTCAGCTGGAATTTTTTTATTTTTGTAATATACCTCTCCTAAACCTAGCAATGGCAGAGCCAAATGTGCTAAAGGGGATAAATCACCGGAAGCTCCGAGAGATCCCTGCTCATAGATAACAGGTATGATATCGTTATTATAAAATTCAATCAATCTTTCTACGATGGCTAATTGAACTCCAGAATGACCATGACATAATGCTTGAATCTTACATAAAATCATCAGTTTTACTATCTCACAAGGAACTTCTTCACCAGTACCACAGGCATGACTCTTTACTAAGTTTTCTTGTAATTTTTGAAGATTGTCATCATTAATTTTAACATTATATAAAGCTCCAAAACCTGTATTTATACCATAAATTGGCTTCGAAATCGATTTCGTTTTTGCGTCTAAATAAGATCTACATGTTTGAATTCTTCCGATTGCAGCATCAGATAAAACTAACTTTTTATCCAGTGAAATAATTTCTTGAATTTTAGACAAATCTAAGGGAGTTGAATCTATGTAGTGAACTAATTTCATATCTATTTAATTAATAATCAAAAATGCAAATTCAGTTCTGTATATGCAACTATTTTAACTTTTTATATATACCTCTATGTGTTTCTATCGTCTATATTTGTACCCAAATTAAAGACTACTCAATGAAACAGATAAATATTGTCATTTTTATACTATTTATTATAACCTCTTGTTCGAAAGAACATCCAAAAGAATACCTTTCCATTGCCGGGAAATTAGAAAACAACAAAGAAAGTACAATTTCTATTTTTGATAGAACAGGAAGAGCTGTTAAAAATATTTCTATCAACGAAAATGGTTCTTTTAAAGATACACTAAAAGTATCCGAAACAGATATTTATACGCTACAAACCGATAGAACAAAAAGAGCTCCTATTTATTTAAAAAATGGTTTTGATCTTTTTATCAAAGGGGATGCTGAAAAATTTATGACGAGTTTAGCGTTCTCAGGGAACGGAGCCTCCAACTCAAACTTTATCCTTGTTCAAATAGATAAAAGTAGACAACTTGGAAACCCCGCTTCTCTTTTCTCCCTTGAAAAAGAAGCCTTCAACACAAAAATAAATACGTTAAAAAAAGAATATGACAGTATTTTATCTTCGTATAAAAATATGGAAAACTCATTAGTTGAAATGATTTCAGATCAAAACATGCGAATGTTTGAATACCTTGAAAATAATTATGCTTCGAGTCAAAAATTAAAGAAAGGAAGCCCTGCCCCTACATTTGATAATTATATCGATGTCAATGGTGGAAAAAAATCACTCAGCTCCTACAAAGGAAAGTATGTGTATATAGATGTTTGGGCAACTTGGTGTGGACCCTGTATCAGAGAGATTATTCCTCTGAAAAAATTGGATAAAGAATATCATGATAAAAATATTGCCTTTGTCAGTATTTCTATAGATGAATCTAGAAGAAATGGAGGTTCTTGGGAAGCAACAGAGACTAAATGGAGAAATTTTATCAAGGCAAAACAAATGGATGGGATTCAGCTATGGTCTGGAAAAGATGAACGTTTTCAACAAGAATACCAAATAAATGGAATACCAAGATTCATTTTAATAGATCCGCAAGGAAACATCGTTGATGCAAATGCACCAAGACCCTCAAATCCTGCGATAAAAAACCTATTAAACTCTTTAAATATATAATACGGAAACAGCAATAAAAAAAGCGAAATCTACATTTAGATTTCGCTTTTTTTATACATATATTACAGATCACTATTCTTCATAAACACCCATTTGTGCATATTTATCCATTCTTTTGGAAACCAAATCTGTATCATTCAACTCTTTTAATTCATCAAAAGCAGTAAGAATTTGTTCTTGAACTGCTTTAAAAGCGCCTTCTCTATCGGTATGGGCACCTCCTAGGGGTTCTTGAATAATTCCATCAATTAATTTTAAATTTTTCATATCAGAACCTGTTAATTTTAGGGCTGCTGCCGCTTGTTCTTTGAACTCCCAGCTTCTCCATAAAATAGAAGAACAAGATTCTGGAGAAATCACTGTATACCATGTGTTTTCCATCATGTAAACTCGGTCTCCTACCCCAATCCCCAGAGCTCCACCTGAAGCCCCTTCACCGATAACAATAGTAATGATTTGAGTTTTTAGACGGGTCATTTCTAAAATATTCCTAGCAATTGCCTCTCCTTGTCCACGTTCTTCAGCCTCCATTCCAGGATAAGCTCCTGGAGTATCTAATAAGGTAACAACTGGAATTTTAAACTTTTCAGCCATTTTCATTAGACGTAGGGCTTTCCGATATCCTTCGGGATTGGCCATTCCAAAATTTCGATACTGACGTGTTTTTGTGTTGTAGCCCTTTTGTTGCCCTATAAACATAAAAGATTGATCGCCTATTTTACCTAAACCACCTATCATGGCCTTGTCATCCTTTACATTTCTATCTCCATGCAGCTCCATAAAAGTGTCACCACACAGGGCCTTAATATAATCTAATGTATAAGGTCTATTAGGGTGTCTAGATAATTGAACTCTTTGCCAAGGTGTTAGGTTTTTGTATATATCTTTTCTAGCGTTGGCTAGTTTTTTTTCAATTTTTTTACAAGTAGCTGTTACATCTACATCGCTCTCCTTACCTATATCATAACATTTATCTAATTGATCTAAAAGCTCTTTGATAGGCATTTCAAAATCTAAATATTCCATTTTGTAATTATTTGATTTTAGTTGTTTTGAGAAGCAAACATACTATAAAATTAATTGTTTATTTAAAAAAAAAGTTAGTTTTTTCTAACAGTTTTTTCATTGATTTTATTTCTAATACTGTTTTTATTCTTAATCATTCCGTTTAATAAAACAACAAATAATACAATGAAAGCGCCAAAATAAAATTCTGGATTCATTTTTTCTTGTTCCCCAAAAATAAAAAGAGCCAAAACAATCGCATAAATAGGTTCTAGATTGAGCGTTAAAATAACCGTATATGGAGACAGGTATTTCATCACTTTGACAGAGGTAATAAAAGCATACGCAGTACAAATACTACTTAAAATTAAAAGGTAGTACCAATCTGACTTTGATAGCTCAAAAAATGATGCAGAAAATCCATCTGTGAACAACAAATAAATTGTAATAAAAATGACCCCAAAAAACAATTGATATAAAGAAATTTTACTTGCAGCATATTGTTTTATAAAAAGGCCGTTAAAAACCGAAAAAAAAGCGCTTAACAAGGAAGATATTAATGCATAAAAAATCCCTAGTCGATATTGACTCTCAAAATTAAAAATAATGTACAAGCCAATACATACAAAAAAACCCAATACTATTTCCAATACTTTGATGCGCCTTTTAAAGAAAAGGGGTTCTATAAGAGAAACAAAAAAAGCACCAGTACTCATAGTGACCAATGCAACAGAAACGTTGGAGACTTTGATCGCTGAAAAGAAAAATACCCAATGCAGGGCTATGAGAATTCCAGTGCCAAAAAACTTTGCAATACCAATGCGATCTACTTTAAAAGACTTTTTAGATAGAACAAAATAAAGAACAATAAAAACAACAGCCAAAGACATTCTATACCAAACCAAAGGAATGGCATCCAGGCTTATCAATGCCCCAAGAATAGCGGTAAAACCCCAAATTAAAATAATTAAATGCAGCAGCAAATAATTTTTAAGTCTACTTTCTTGCATTTAAGTATAAATAAACAGCCAAACAGCCAAAAACAATATTAGGGATCCAAACATATAGAAGAGCATTGACACCTGCAACTCCTCCCAAAACTTCGGCTATTTTCATCAAAAATATATAAAGAAACATGATTCCAATACCTATTGCTAAATTAACTCCCGTTCCACCTCTTCTTTTTCTGAATGCGAGAGCAACAGCAATGATGGTTAGTATATAGGAAGCTATTGGTAAACTTGTCCTTTTATAATATTCAACCAAGTAGGCATTTAAATTTTTTACTCCTCGCTTTTTAGAAATCTCAATAAACTTCGTCAATTCTCCCGAGGGCATTTCTTGAGATAATGCTGATTTATAAATCAAATCTTTGGGAGTAAAGTTAAAAACAGTATCTATTTTTGATCCTGAGGAAATATGATCTCTGTCATCATAAATTCTGCGCATTTTCCAATTAGAAAGAATGAACGATGAATCTGATTCACTATAACGGATTCTATTGGAAACCAATTTAGATTTCAATTCAATTCCATCATACACCTCTGAAGTAAAATCATATCCAGAATTGGTTTCTGTATTGAAATTCCTTATAAAAATATAAGTGCTATCTGTTAGCTGTAAGCTAAACTCTCTTACAAATTTTAATTCGTTTTTTTGCCGTCTATTCTTAATGTACTCTTTTTCAAATTTCTTTCTTTCTTTACTGCTACTGGGCACTACAAAATGATTCATCCCCAAAGAAATAAACGTTATCAGAGATGCCCCAATAAAATAAGGATATAAAAATCTTGTGAAAGATACCTTTGCGTTTGTAACGGCAATAATCTCTGTATTATTAGAAAGCTTGGAAGTAAATAGAATTACAGCAATAAACAAGGCCAGTGGCATAAAGGTATTGGCATAATAGATGATAAAATTTTTATAATATTCATCCAAAACTTGGTAAAATCCTAAATCTGGATGTTCTAAAAAGTTATCGATCTTTTCTGATATATCTATGGCAATTGCTATAGGAATTAAGATCAATAAGGTAAATAAAAAAGTTACCAAAAATCGTTTTAATATGTACCAATCTATAATTTTCAAAAGCGCAAAATTGTTTTGTTGTTTTATTCTAAATAGTTTACAATCGTTTGTTCATTTGTTTGACCATCATTTCTTTCCATTCTCTGAAATCTCCTGCTAATATATGTTTTCTTGCTTCACGAGTTAACCATACATAAAAACCCAAATTATGTATCGAAGCAATTTGTTTTCCTAACATTTCTTTAGCAGCAAAAAGGTGACGTAAATAGGCTTTTGAATACATGGTATCTACCCAGGTAATAGCCATATCGTCAATAGGAGAAAAATCATCTTGCCACTTTTTATTTTTAATATTGATGGTTCCATGTGCAGTAAACAACATGCCATTTCTGGCATTTCTTGTTGGCATTACACAATCGAACATGTCAATTCCTAAGGCAATATTTTCTAAAATATTAATGGGAGTTCCTACACCCATTAAATATCGAGGCTTGTCTTCTGGTAAAACTTCTGTAACAACCTCTGTCATTGCATACATTTCTTCAGCAGGTTCACCAACAGAAAGCCCTCCAATTGCATTTGCTTGGGCACCAGCATTTGCGATGTACTCTGCCGATTGTCTTCGTAAATCTTTGTACGTGCTTCCTTGTACTATTGGAAAAAAAGTTTGTTCAAATCCATATTTATAGGGTAAGGTTTCTAAATGACTCATACATCTATCTAACCATCTATGGGTCATATGCATCGAACGTTTTGCATAATGATAATCACAAGGATACGGAGTACATTCATCAAAAGCCATGATTATATCTGCACCGATTGTTCGTTGAATTTCCATGACATTTTCAGGTGTAAAAAAGTGCATAGAACCATCTATATGACTTTTAAATTTCACCCCTTCTTCATTAATTTTTCTTCTCCCTGAAAGAGAATATACCTGATACCCACCAGAATCTGTTAAGATATTACGATCCCAGTTCATAAACTTGTGTAACCCTCCAGCCTTTTCTAAAACTTCTAAACCAGGTCGCAGATATAGGTGATAGGTATTCCCTAAAATTATATCTGGATTGATTTCGTTTTTAAGTTCTGTCTGATGCACCCCTTTTACAGTTCCAACGGTTCCAACAGGCATAAATATCGGAGTTTCAATCAATCCATGATCTGTTGATATCACTCCAGCTCTTGCCTTACTTTTTGGATCAGTAATTTTTAAGTCGAATTTCAAGCGTTTAAATTTTGATGATTTATAATTAAAATTAAATACTAAGAGTAGCATATAAAAAACTATGCAACATTATCCTTTGTATGTTTTAAATAAATTTACGATTCATTGGCAGCAAAGATAAGACTATTTAAGAATTGATAATACAATTGAATCGTTATAAAAAAAGCCATCACATATTATCATGAAAATCATTTTTTGAGCTACTATATAAAGATTATCTGCGTTTCTTTTTGAATCCAAAACTCGATTTACTCTTCTTCGATTTTGAAGAGGATTTTCTGAATGAAGCGCTTTTTTTATTGAAGACATTTTTGGAGGGAACTCCTTTTTTCTTGGAAACCAATTTTTTGGTTTTGATTTTAATCGTAGAAGCTTCTTCTGTTTTAGAGGAAGTAGAAATCATGTTGTTAATTTCTTTCATTTCGTCTTGGGTCAACTCTCTCCAGTCTCCAACTTGTAGATATCCCAACTCAACATTCATAATACGAGTACGCTTCAACTTCGTTACCTCATAATCTAAATACTCACACATTCTTCTAATTTGTCTATTCAATCCTTGTGTTAAGACAATTTTGAATATTTTATCCGCTACTTTTTCTACCAAACAGTTTTTTGTAAGTGTTCCTAAAATAGGAATTCCATTTCCCATTTTTTCGATAAAATCGGCGGTGATAGATTTGTTTACAGTAACATAATATTCTTTTTCATGATTGTTTCCTGCTCGTAATATTTTATTGACGATGTCTCCATCGTTTGTTAAGAAAATCAACCCCTCTGAAGGTTTATCTAGACGACCAATAGGAAACAACCGCTCTGGATAATTGATGTGCTTTATAATGTTTTTCGGTTCTCTTTCATCTGTGGTAGAAACAATTCCTACAGGTTTATTTAACGCAATATACAAGGTGTTGTTTTGAGGTTTTACGAGCCTGCCGTCCAATTTTACAAGGTCGTTTTTACCTACTCTATTTCCTAATTGAGTTGGTTTTCCATTGAGGGTAACTCTCCCTTCATTGATGAATTTTTCAGCCTCTCTTCGAGAACATATTCCTGAAGAGCTAATGTATTTATTTAAATTTACAGTCGCTTGTTTGTTAGAATCCAAATGAAAAAATTTTTAACAAAAGTAGGGATAAGATTATAATTCTATTGTTCTAAAAGTTAAATTAATACGAGGTTCATTTACTTTTTTAGTAGGCGGCAATCTATGTAACCAATTTTTTTGGGTTTCGTCTTTCATCACTAATAAACTACCATGTTCTAAAACAATATCTATTCTTTGTTTGTTTTCTTTGTGTTTGAATGAAAACTTACGAGTAGCTCCCAAAGATACGGAAGCAATAGCTCCCTCTTTTTTTAACATTTTCTCACCATCGGAATGATACCCCATTCCCTCTGCTCCTGAATGATATAAATTTATAAGACAGGAATTGTAGGTTTCTCCACTTTCTTTTTCTACAATAGCTTTTAATGCTAACAATTCTTTGGTAAAGATTTTTGCTTGCTTTGTTACCTTGGAATAAGTGTAAGTAAAATTCGATTCTCCGTACCAAGCAACTTTTCGCTTGGTAATGATTTTTTTACCAAATATAATTGCTTCGTCTGGTTTAAACTGAATGGTTTTTATAAAGGTTTTATAATAAAAGTCAGATTGGTTTTTATTTAGAATTTTTCCGTGGTAATGCGTAATCCCATCATAAGGAAGAATGTTTTTGATCTTGTCAGAAGTAAATAAATCCATGTGTAAAAATAATAAACAATCGGGTAGCTTTTCCCAATTGAGCAGTTGATTTTATCTATTAATGATGGTTGTTAAATCATCTATTCTTATAATAATAGTATGTTTTTTTAACTAAAAATTAAAGTCAATTTCTTTCAATTGCGCTATATGTGATGTCAAGGCTTTAAAAAATTAGATCAATATTTTATAAATTTTAAAAGAGTGTTTTCTGAACCTTTGTTTATTTTCAAAAAATACATTCCTTTCTTTAGTTTACGGACATCTACTTTATAAGTATCAGTATCATTAAGAACTTCTTGCCCAGTAAGAGTAAAGACCTGAACTTCAAATTGACCCGATACTCCAGATATATACAATTCATCTCGAACAGGGTTTGGATAAATTTTCACCTTAGTTGTCACGTATTCATTAAAAGAAAGTCTGGACGTATTTTTAGCATTTGGGCTCCCATTAGAATTGGTACAACTCCAACTTTCTGGTAATGCATTGTCTAGATTTGGTGCTATTAATTCTAAGGTATTCCCTGTTTGATCTGCACAGCTTGACCAGGGAAAGGCATTGGTATAGCTTACCTGATCTTGAAGAACATTGTCTTTATTATAGAGCCTTACAGCATCAGAAGTTCCAAACCCAAAACCAATTTCACCAATGTAGTTTGTTATTTCTGGATAGACCGAAGTAAAATCTGAAGCATCCTTAACAAATACTAAATATCCATCTCCTTGAATAGAAGTACCCTCGGGAATGGTAAAAATATTTTGATCATTGTTATCTTTTATTTGCCAATTTGAGATGTCCAAAGAAACTGCATTCGGATTGTACAACTCTACCCAATCATCTGCGTTAAAATCACTACTTGATTTATAATTAATTTCGTTGATGACTAAGGGTTTCTCATTAGTAGAAATGACAAAATTTGGAATTACTTGAAAGGAGCCATTTAAGTCTATGTTTATCGTAGCTTCATTAGAATAAAGATCTCCACTCCAGTGAGAAAACTCGAAACCTACCTCAGGAATTGCTGTTAACTGAATAGGAACCGTTTGAAAATACGCTCCAGTCCATAAAGATTCTTGAATTTTTAAATTTTCATTTACAGCCACAAATCCTCTTGAAATAGCAAGGTTTTTAATGGTTACTGGATGGATATTAGGTAAATTAAATGTAGATTTAAGATGATTTTTT
>Ga0206682_10001693_pt1 | contig 21384 bp, 14 predicted proteins | sample M240m12015metaG_FD_155444 | JGI IMG/M metagenome (GOLD analysis project Ga0206682, IMG submission 155444) | Ammonia-oxidizing marine archaeal communities from Monterey Bay, California, United States - M2 40m 12015 | ecosystem: Environmental > Aquatic > Marine > Intertidal zone | place: USA...
CGCAACCCCGCACCTTTCGAGAGAAGAGCTGATCCGAACCAACTCTCGCTGAAGTCCGTTCCCCAACATTAAATCAGGAATTGTTTCTCCCCTAAGCCGTATCCCCAAATCAGGAAAGGGGAGGGGTAAATCATTAAAAGCTCTTTAAAAAGTCGTGATCGACTTTAGAGATCCGATAGCTATCCGCCTTCTGATTATTTCTGCATACCTTCAAATGATGAAACGTATTGCTTGCCCTCGCGTAGAAGCTGTTCCGGAGGTTTTGCTCTCTGGGCTCTTACCCAACCACGCCAAAGAATCATGTAGTAGAGCATTGACAAGCCGATCAATCCCGAACAGGCCGCAAGCCCCCAACTGACTAGTAATCCATCGCCGCCTAGGCCAAGGCCGATCACTATCGCTATCAAGCTAAAGCCTAGTGTGCCGACTATCCCCGCGGTGATCTGACTTGGCTGAAACATTGAAGCCTGGCAACACACGCAGCTCATTTTTTGATGAGTCCTAGTTCCATGGCTGTTTACAATTTGGTCAACAATATGGTCAAAGCTGTTGTGTGCCTTGCACTGGTAGCACCAGTATTTTTTGGAGTTCGGAACAAGTGGATTGCTGGTGAATGGTTCTACTTTTTTCATTATATTCTAGAGGCCCCAGCTGTGACCTTTTTAACAAGTTGCTCTGCGGGGTAGACGATCTTTTAGATGTTACTCCCAAAAAATACTCGTTTCTGTGCTCCACACCGATTACAAACTAGTTATCTTATTGTAGTATTCCTAGGGAGCCTCTAATTCAATCCCCGCGCATGAACCATTCTACGGTGCAACCTCGCTCCTGAGCCGCGATCCATTAACCTTGGAAGGCTAAAGCCCTTATCGACTAATCCCGATCCCCCTAAGCAGCATTTACCCAATCAGGAAAGGGGAGGGGTGAATTGGCTTTTCTCATTTAATCAAATGAGATTGCAGAGCCATATTTGGTCGAACCGAATAGACCGCTCCCTTGAAAGGGGGTTACACCGCCAACAACAAAAAAAGCTACCATTGGAGGATTCGAATTACTGGAAATGCCCTGACTGATTTTAGAAAACCGATTTACTTGACTAAATGGTCTAGTATGAGTTTCGCATGGGCCGCGCCTCTGATACTCCCAAAAAGCTCCAGGCCGCTCTCTGCGAACTAATGTGGCAACAAAGCTACGGCTGGGTTACCATCGACGCGATTTGCAAACATGCTGGTGTCAAGAAAGGCTCATTCTATTATGCTTATCCTGACAAAGCCGCCCTCGCGCTCGAAGCATTCGAATATTTCTGGCGGGCCCATTCTCGCCCATGGATGGACGGAGCCTTCTCCCCGAGCAGTGACCCATTGACCAGATTGAGCAACTGGTTGGCCGGGAGACTCGAAAAAACACTGGAATGTAAAGAGTTACACGGGAAAATCTACGGTTGCCCACTCTACAGCGTCGGCACCGAAATCTCCACCCTCGAGCCGGTTGTTGCTGAAAAGGTCACCGAACTCCTCCGCCGCTACCGCCGCTATCTCGCTTCTACCCTCCGCGATGCGGTCGCCGATGGCCTCATCAAACCCGATGATCCCGACGAAGTCGCCCGCGATGTTCTTACCCTCGTCGAAGGAGCTCTTACCCAGGCCCGCATTTCAAATTCCGCCGATCCTCTCCGCCGACTTCCTTCAAGTGTCGGCCGGCTCATCGGAGCCACCATTCCTGAAGCCAGCAAAACCTTGACCCTTTAGTAATATGTCTTCTCAGCCAAAAACTTCTCCCCTCATCGTCGTTATCCTCGCGATCCTTGTCATCGGTTCCAGCTGGTGGGGCATCAACGCACTCTCCAAGGCCAAGGGCAAGGCCGAAGAAGACCCGTCTGGCAGCGATCCCGGTGGCCCCCCTCCCGCCAATGTCATATTGGCCACTGTCGAAAGCAAAACCTCTACTCAAACCCACCAGGTCGTGGGCACTCTCCGCGCCAAGTCACGAGCCAAAATCGCCGCCCGTGAAGCCGGTGCCACTCTTACCATCAACTTCGACGAAGGCGACCTTGTCGAAATTAACTCAGTCATCGCCACCCTCGACACCCGCCGGCTCGATGCCCAAATCGCCGAAGCCACCGCCGAGATCACCGTCGCCGAAGCGCTTGTGCATCAGAAAAAATCCCGCGTTAAACGAAGCGCTATCGATCTTGCGATGAAAGAAACAGCCTTTGCCGGCAATGCTCTCTCCGAAGCTGAAGTCCTCGACGCCCGCAGCGCCAACAACGTGGACAATTCGATCTACGCTTCGGCCCAGGATTCCTTAAAGGCCACCAAGTCCCGCCTCGAACTCCTCAATGTCCGCTTGGATGACCTTAAGATCCTCGCCCCCTTCACCGGTCGGGTTGTCGAGCGCCATATCGAACCCGGCGAGTGGGCCGAACCCGGTTCCGCGATTGTCACTCTCGTTTCCTCAGGCGAAATCGAGGCCTGGCTTCAGGTTCCCGAGCGCTTCGCTACCACCGCGCGTGGAAAACAAATCCCCGTCACTCTTACAGCCACCGGGCAAACCGTCACTTCGACCTCGCTCACCATCGTCCCGGAAGCGGAAACTAGCACCCGCACCCTTCAAGTGGTGGCCCTCCTTCCCAACCCCGGCGACACCCTCGTCCCAGGGCTCTCGGTCAGCGCCGCGCTTCCCGTTTCCGAAAACACCGAGCGACTCGCCGTTCCCGTCAATGCCATCGTGCAGGGCTACGCCGGACCCAGTATCTTCATTTCCTCTACCCAGGAAGGCTCGCCTCTCCCTGTCGCCAAGCGCCTTCCTATCGAGATCCTCTTCCAGGAAAACGAAACCGTTTATCTCAAAGCCGAGGGCCTCAAGGCCGGCGACCAAGTCGTAGTCGAGGGAAATGAACGTCTCTTCCCTTTCCAGACTCTCCTCATTGGGGAGCGCAAATAACATCCTGCTCCCATGTCCAAACCAGGCTTAATCGGCACCGCCATTTCCCAACCTATCACGGTTGCGGTCGGCACTCTTCTCGCTGTCTTTGCGGGAATTCTTGCGGTCACCATCGTCCCTATCCGTATGACTCCCGAAGTCTCTTCGGTCGTCGTTTCTGTCACGACGAACTGGGAATCCGCCTCTGCCGAAGAAGTGGAATCCGATATAATTGAAGAGCAGGAAAAAGTCCTTGGTGAAGTCACCGGGCTCCTCTCCCTAACCTCCACCAGCGCCAATGGTCAGGGCTCGATTCGCCTGGAATTCGAAACCGGAACCGACATCGAAAAAGCCAACGCCGCCGTCCTCCAAAAACTCGACGAAGTCCCCGGCTATCCTAACGGCGTGCTGCAGCCCAAAGTTGAGCCGGTCGACATCGAGTCCGTTGATTACATCGCATGGATCGGCCTCTCATCAAGCGATCCAAATTTCCCCGCGGAGACTCTCCACGATCTTATGGAGCGCCGCATCCGCCCGCGCTTCGAACGCATCAAGGGTATCTCCCAGGTCGGCGTCCGGGGATCGGTACAATCCGAATTACATATCATCGTGGACCCCGTCGCAATGGCGCAGCGCGGCATCACCTACGCTTCACTCCGCCAAAGCATCACCAATGCCAATGCCAACTTTTCCGCCGGTAAACTCGCCGATGGGAAGCGCGACATCCGCGTCCGTGCCACCGGACGTTTTCAGTCACCCGACGACATCGAAAGGATGGTAATCCGCAAAGGGGAAAACGGTTCGATTTTTCTCCGCGACATTGCCACTGTAAAATCCTCCTACAAGGAAGCCACCTCATGGGTGAGGGCTCGGGGCATTCAAATGCCCTTCTTCAATTTCCAGCTTCAACGTGGCGCCAACCTCCTTGAGACCATGGAACTTCTCCAGGAAGAGGTTCGTAAACTTAATGCGCCCGACGGGCTCCTCGCCCAGGAAGCGCGCGACCTTGGCCTCATCGGAACTCTGGAACTCGTCCAGACTTACGATTCCACCACATATGTCGAAGACGCCATCTCGCTCGTTCGCAGCAACCTCATCGTGGGTGGTATTCTGGCCACCCTGACCCTGCTCTTCTTCCTCCGCTCGCTCCGCACCGTTGGCATCATCGCCCTCGCCATTCCAGTCTCGGTTATCGCCGCCTTGGTCGTTCTCGTCGCGCTAGGGCGCTCGATCAATATCATTTCCCTCGCCGGGCTCGCCTTCGCCGTTGGCATGGTCGTAGACAATGCCATTGTCGTCATCGAAAACATATTTCGTCATCTCGAATTTGGAAAGAAACCCGCCAAGGCCGCTCTCGATGGCACCAGGGAAGTGGCCGGAGCAGTGCTCGCCTCCACCCTGACCACGCTCATTGTTTTCGCCCCCATCCTGATGATTCAGGAAACAGCCGGACAACTTTTTCGGGACATTGCCCTCGCTATCATGGTCTCGGTGGGACTCTCGCTGATTGTCTCGCTCACGCTCATCCCGGCGGCGGCCGCCCGCTTTCTTCACCCGCCCAAACAGGATGGTCAAAGCTCCTTCAACCGCCTTTTTGGTGGAATGTTCTTCCGTATCATGGGCGCCCCTTTCCGCCCACTGACCTGGATATTCAGATCCTTACCAAACATCATCGGGTCAACAGTTCAATGGCTCATCACAAACACCTTCCGGCGTCTTGCGGTTGTGACAGTCTTTCTTTTGATCACATTCTTTGGGGTGAAAATTCTCCTGCCGCCCCTCGACTACCTTCCAAGCGGAAACCGCAATCTCCTCTTCGGCCTTATGTTCCCGGCTCCCAGCTACAATCTGGAAGCTCTCTCCGATACCGGAGAACGTATGGAGAAAATCATCGCTCCGGCCTGGGAGGCCACCGCAGACAAGTTCCAGGTAGAAGAAGTGATTCGCGGCAGCAAACAGGATCCGAAGCACGACGAGCGGGTGGAAGTCCCCCGCGGCTATGGCCAACCCGGCACTGTGATGCCACCTCCTCTCGACCACTACTTTCTCGTGTCATTCGAAGGGCGCATGTTCCAGGTCGCGATTTCCAAAGACAAAAAGCGCGTTGTCGATGCCATCCCGCTCCTCAACCATGCCGCCGCCGGATCTTCCGCTCCGGACACCTTTGCTTTCGCCTTTCAAATGCCACTCTTCCGCGTCGCGGGCACCACCGGCTCGGCGATCAAGGTTGACGTCAAGGGAAGTAGCCTCGATGCCGTTTCCCAGACCGCCGCCGGCCTTCAAGCGGCTCTCTGGCAGGTCTTCGGACCCCAAGGAGTCCAACCCAGCCCGCCCAACTTTTCCCAACCCATCGAAGAGCTCCGGATCGTTCCCAACGACGTTCGCCTACGTGAGTTGGGCATGACCCGAACCGATCTCGGCCTAGCGGTTCAGGCCGCAGGCGAAGGAATCCTCCTATTTCGGGATTACGAAAAGAACGGCGAGCTCAAAGACATGAAAATCATCACAGCAGATGCCCTCGATGATCTTCCCCTAGAATCCCTCCTCACCAAGCCTGTCGCCACACCGAACGGTCAGATCGTTGACCTCAGCTCACTCGCATCCTTGGAAAAAAGCCTGGGACCCAACCAAATCCGCCATGTCGATCGTCTCCGCGCCGTGACCCTCGAAGTCACCGCACCCCGCTCGATGGCCCTCGAAGATGCGATCACCAAAGTCGACGCCATCATCAAGGACCAACAAGCCAAGGGAGCCATTGCTCCGGGCGTCCAAGTCGAGATCGCCGGCTCCTCGGACGCCCTTGGCGAAATCAAAGAAGCCCTCCTTGGCGACGGCTCTTTCAGCGGACTTTTCACCAGTTCTCTATTCCTCGCTCTTTTTGTCGTTTACCTCCTCATGGTCGTTCTTTTCCAAAGCTGGTCCTACCCGCTCGTCATCATCCTCTCCGTTCCCCTCGCCACGGTCGGAGGTTTGCTCGGTCTTTACCTCGTCCACAAGTCGAGCCTCGCCGACCCCTACATGCCGGTGCAGAACATGGACGTCCTCACCATCCTCGGCTTTGTCATCCTCGCCGGAGTCGTCGTCAACAACGCCATTCTCATCGTCCATCAGACGATCAACTTTCTGAAGGAAGATCCTTCCCGGGATCCAAATGAAGCGATTCGCGAATCGGTCACGAGCCGCGTGCGACCCATTCTCATGTCAACCCTGACCTCCGTTGGTGGCATGCTTCCCCTCGTTCTCCTCCCCGGCTCCGGCTCCGAACTCTACCGCGGCCTCGGCGCTGTCGTCGTCGGCGGCCTCGCTGTCTCGACCATCTTCACCATGTTCCTCGTCCCAACGGTCCTGAGCCTCGTCTTCTCCTTCAGCAAACCCAAAGCGGTATGACTTCTCAGATTCTCAAATTCCTGCTCATCGCCACTTTAGCCTCTTGCTCCGTCGGTCCCGACTACAAGAAAGAATCGATTGCCTCACCCGCAACCTACAAAGCTGTGGGACTCAGCTCAGCGCCGCCGGGCGGAAATTGGTGGGCCTCTTTTTCCGACCCAACCCTGACCTCCCTGCTCACAAAGGCTCAACAAGCCAACCCGCAGGCCCGGGCTGCACTCGCCCGGCTCGACCAAGCCCGCGCCATTCTGGGCCTCAAGGGTGCCGACCGACTTCCTGCTCTCACCACCGAATCCCTCGGCGTGCGCCAAAAAGACACCCGCCGAGATATCTTCGAACTTCCCCCCTCGCCCTACAACAAATACCGCTCGGCTCTCAACCTCAACTGGGAACTCGATCTTTGGGGACGGGTTCGCCGCTCGGTCGCGCAGCAAAAAGCTCTCACCCAAGCCACCGCCGCCGACTACGTGGCCGCCCTCCTTTCCACCAAAGCTGAAGTCGCCCGCGACTACCTTGCCCTACGTCATCTCGATTCCGAAATCTCGCTCCTGTCTAACACGATCAAGCTGCGCGAGGAAAACCAAAAGCTAATACAAGTCCGCGTTGATGCCGGAACGACTACACCCATCGATTCCGCCCGCGCCCGCAGCCAAACCGAAACCGCCCGCGCCGAACTCTATCGTCTCCAATTGCGACGCACCGAATTGGAAAACGCCCTCGCCGTTCTCACCGGATCCAATCCTTCGACATTCAAGATCTCCGCCTCCTCCCCGCCGCGCGCGCCCACAATTCCCGCTGGTGTTCCTGCCGACCTCCTCCGCCGCCGGCCCGACGTCGCCGCCACGGAACGCCGTCTTGCCGTCGCCGCTGAAGAACGCGGCATTGTCATTGCGAAATGCCTGCCCAACGTTTCTCTCACCGCGTCTGGCGGATTCGCCGCCCTGAGCACTTCCGACCTCTTCGATTCCAAAAGCCGACTCTGGACAATCGGCCCGAACGTCACCTTTGCTCCGCTCACTTTCGGAAGGAGAAAAAATGAGGTCAACCGCGCGCATGCCGCTTATCGGGAGGCTCTCGAAAACCACCGTCAATCTGTTCTCAGCGCCTTCCGTGATGTCGAAAACGCACTCTCTGGCATCAACAACCTCGACCGTGCTTTGGCAGCGCAAGCCAAGTCCATTTCGGCCGCCAGGGAAGCCGCGCGCCTCATCAAACTTCGCTACCAAGCCGGACTGGTGAGCTTCTTCGAAGTAATCGACTCCAATCGCGAACACCTCAACGAACAAAGCGCCCACGTGCAAACCAAAGCCGCCCGCCAACAAGCCACTGTCCAGCTCATCCAGGCTCTCGGTGGCAGTTGGGAATGATGCGCAGATAAACACGCTCTCGCCAAGATTAAGAAAGCGCTGCGCAAAAGAAAATCGCTCTGGCCCCACACTACCTTGTCCTGATTAGGGTGGGATACGGTGATTCAATTCGTTCGTCCCCGGTAACGGAATGTGGGAACAGAGTCGGTTATGAAAGAGAATCTCGCCTTGCTCACTAGAAGTTTGCTTTTGGCGGAAAGGTCTCGGAAACCGGAGATTCGCGGAACCCATGGGGGAGAAAGGGGGGGGCACAGGCCGGGGAGTTTACGGTAGGGGGATCGCGTTGCCACCAGCCTGCTCGACCTTTATCTCATCCTCGTGGAGTTTTGCGGGTTAAAGGGCCCGGGTAAGCTAGGCGGCCAGTCGCTGGCACCCCTGCTGCGCCAACCGGAGCGTTCTTTCGGGCGGCTTTGTGTCACTTAGATTTGTGAGCCACCGATCCCCCTAAGCAGCATCCCCGAATCAGGAAAGGGGAGGGGGGAATTGGCCTTATCTGCGGGGAAGGCGAGCTGAGCCGAACCAACTCTCACTGGTCTCCTAATCGTTTTAAAAGAATCGTGATCCAATTTTAGGGAGTTGGCCTTAATGATGACGACCGGATACTAAAAAGGGGGGGCGGAGATCTATGTTTTGTTCGATTGACTTTAAAGATTGGAAAGAATTATTTAACCCCATGAAGATCGTAGCATGGTTATTTCTAGGAACCTCGCTGATAGGTTGCTTTCTTTTTCTTTTGTGGGTTGTTGATTTGGATTACCGAGTAGTAAGGGTAATAGCTGATGGGGTTATGGATGCTAAGAATGGTGGAGGTGCTTCAAATGCTCCGATTATGATCGGCCTTTTAGCGATCGCAGGTTCTTATCTTCTACGGCACTCACAAGGAGAGTCGTCAAAGGATGAAGGTTTGAAAAATGAAGAGGAGTAATATCTCTACTTTTCAGAATTTAAATTGATCGGCCGCTTCTGCGGGGACTGCGAAGACTTTCTTCAGAAGTGTCATCGTCATAAAAGCTAGGGTCACTCCCTTTGAATTCAAGCGATGACTTTCTCGACAAGTTTTGCAGGGCGCTTGTCGGGGCCGAGTTTGGCTTTTGTCCCAGTAGTTTGGATGAGGGTGTTGTAGAGGTCGAGGCCCTCACTATTAACGTCGAGAATTTGACCTGTTTTCAAGCGGCCAACATTGGAAGTTGTGGCGTGGAAGACACCAGAAAGTTCACGCTTGGTATCATTGTGACGCCCGTCACCGGATTCGGTGGAGATGGTGAGAAGAAGGTTATCAAGGAGAGTTTTCCCATTGGCCTCACGGGTGTCGTCGGTATTGAGAAGGTTGAGAAAGTGCGAGAGCTCGCGCATTTTGAAATGGGCGTGATAGCGAAGTTGCTCGTTCTTTTTATCCTCACGAAATTTATGCCACCACTCGTGGGAGCAGCCTTTGTCTCCAGAAGCGTTGAGCTGGGCGGCATCGTCGAAGTGGTAGATTTTTTTGCCCTCGAAATGGTAGTCGCCTTTGAGACGAATGCGCTCGCCAGCGGCGAGGAAAGTAAGGGACCCGAAGCGGGCTCGATCGGTTTGGATGGAGAGGGCGTATAGCTCGGCCATAAGGCGCCATTCACGAGTGAGTTCTTCAACTGTGATGTCGATACCTTGTCCACCAGGGTCGGCTTTTCCTCCGTGGGGCAGTTTGGAAGCGGGTGGTTGATCGGGAGCGTTTTGATCGATCTCGAATTGGAAAGCTCTCTGTTCATATTCGCGGATACGGTCGAGATGATCTTTAAAACGGCCTTTAGAAATTTCGCCAAGAGGAGAATTTTTTCCCGAGAGATGTTTGTATTGTTCGAGAACTGAATCGAGGACGCTACGTTGAAGTCGGGCATTAGCGGAATCTATACCCTTGATCTGGCCAAAGACACGAGCGAAGAGATCAATGGGACGCTCCTGCATACTAGCCGCGACGGTGCCATCAGGATTATAGGAATGAACGTAGCGAGAGATGCGGCTACGCCGGAAAAAGGTCCCCGCAACAAGCGTCGGGACCGTACTTGCGGGTTGTCCGTTGGGATAATGAGCGAGGCGGAGGACTTGATCGATCGAAGCACCGCCGGACTTGGCTTCCCCATCAGGCTTTGTGGCAGTGAAGGCAGCGGAAGCACCGTCAAAGTGGGCATTGATTCCATTTTCATCCGCACGAACGTGGTCCACACCACGCATGATAAGAAGTTTGTCCGAAAGCCTTTTGAGCGGGGCCATGGGGCCGTTGAAGCCTTCGGCCTGGAGAGGAGCAGGGATGCCGAGGCCGAAGAAAAGATTGAAGGCGCGGACGGGAATTTCGTGAGTCTTGACCGATTTAGCGAAGGCCATTTCCTCGAAAAAAGGAAGGCCGATACTAGTGCCAGCGAGGGAGCGAAGAAGAGTTCGGCGGTTCATAACTTTCGGTTATTATTCCGCAATGAGGGGCGAGGTGGCGAGAGAAATGATGAGTTCTTGGTAGGTCAGACCTGGCTTGGTGAGAGTTTTTAGGTGCGGCCGATCTGTGGTCGCAAGAGGGCGACCCAGAGCGAATTGAGCGAGTTTCCAAGAGATGTTTTCGGAGACTCGGGGGCTTTTTGCGAGGAGCGTCATGAGCTCGGAAGCCGTGTTGTATTTTTCCAGCTTCGCTTCGCCCGGGATGAGAATTTCGCCGTCTTGGCGGAGTTCGTTTTGATAGTGGTCCTTGAGCGAGTAGCGGCCGATTCCGTCGTAACGCTCAAGCGCGAAAGAGAGGGGTTCGAATTTGGAATGGCAGCCCGCGCAAGAATTATCGGCGAGGCGCTGGAAAGCGATCGCGCGTTGGGAGAGGCCGGGCTTGCTGGGAACAGGAGTAGTATCAACTGAAGGCGGTGGATCGTTGACGGTGCCACGGAGCAGATCGTGGAGGACGAAGAGCCCTCGGGTGACCATGGAGGATTCGTCGCCACCGATGGTGAGGAGGCTGCCTTGTGTGAGGAGGCCGCCGCGTTCGGGCTGATCGGAAAGGTCGTATTGAGTGACTTTGTTTTTCTCTGAATTCGGAGTGAGGCCGTAGTGCTTCGCAAGGCGGGGGGTGAGGAAGGTGATTTGAGCGTCGAGGAGGTCAGCGAGGGGTCGCTTTTTCTCCCAGAGGAGGTGCTTTGCAAAGGCGAAGGTTTCTTGACGCATGTCCTCGGCGAGAGCGGGATTCCAGTTGGGGTATTTTTTTCTGCCGGGGTTGAGATTATCGAGGCGGTCAAGGTGGAGCCACTCGGAGATGAAGTGGAGCATTTGGTCGCGGGCGCGCGGGTCGTTGAGGAGGCGGCGGGCTTGTTTTTCGATTTCGTCGGGGTTGTAAATTGAGCCGTTTGAGGCGGCGTTGAGGAGTTCGTGATCGGGGGGGCTTCCAGTGACGAGGTAGCTAATGCGAGAGGCAAGTTGGTAAGCGTCGGGCGCACCATCGGGCTCGATCCGGTAGATGAAGCGTGGCGATTGGAGCATGGCGCGAATGATGTAAGACATCGCTTTATCAAAGCCGCCACCGCCGGATCCTACGGTGGTGGCGATACCTTGGAAGAGGTCGATTTCTTGATCATTGAGTGGGCCGCGGAAGAGATTTTTCCCGACGCTGGAGATGGTGGTGCGGAGAGGTTTTTGCGTGAGGCTGCGGCTTTTGGAAAAGAGGCGCACGAATTTTGGAACGTCGATCTTTGAGACGATGGCTTCGGCAAGGCGGGCGTGGGCTTCGACGTGTTTGAGATCGATGCCAAGGTTGTAAGCGGTGTTACTAAAGCCATCGGCGCGGAGATCGAGCGGGAGCAGTTGGTTGGCTTCACTGGAAATGTCGACGCCGATGGTGATTTTCACGGTGTTGATGTACTCGCGGATGGTCAAGCGACGCGGGAAGTTCTGAGCTTTCGTTTGAAGAGTGTGGGCGGCAGGGTCGACGATTGATCCTGGCCAGATCGCTCCGGTAGTGATCCATTCTTTCAAATAGGATTTTTCCTGCGCGGAGAGCGAATCGCGGTCTTCGGGCATTTCGTCGTTTCGGACGACTTTCCAAAGGACGCTTTTTTCGAAGTGTCCCGAGCGGATGATGTCAGGGTCAGCAAGCGCGGTGAGCTTTTGCGAGAGGTCAAAGTCTCCTTCCGCGGTGGCGGAATCGTGGCATTCAAGGCAGTGGCGGGAGAAGATCGGTTCGACGTGGGAGTGGAAAAGAGCCTCGCTGCGTTGGCGTTTTTTCTCGGCTGCCGAGAGAACGGGTTCGGGTTCGCTGTTTTCTTTAAAGAGGGCGATGACTTCGTTTTGGGACAGGGCGCTGTCGTAGAAAGCGACGTGATGAATCGTACCGAGCCACGGACGGTCTGTGGTGAATTCATTTCCAAAGGCAAGTAGGTAGGAGTCATTCCAGTTATTAAGGTTTCCTTTGATGGTTGCTTTGGTAGAGAGCTGACCATTCAGAAAAAGCGCTGCTTGACCGTCGGCTGCGCGGGTAAAGACGAGGTGCGTGCGCTCGAGCTTAAGAGTAGATTTAGAATCGAGAGAGGGAAGTCCGTTTGAGCTCGTTCCGGTAGTGCGGAGGCGGACACTAAGCTTGTTGCCATCCTGCCCTAAAGTGATGTTTCGATTCACAGAATCCTTCGAGATCGTGACGATGCGGGCAGGACCAGATTGATTGAGCTTAGCGGGAGTGATCCAAGCTGAAAGAGAAAGCGCATTGGATTTCTTAAGTGCACCCGTGAGGTTATTTGGAGCTTCTTTACTTTGGAGGAGGGTGCTTTTTTGGAGTGTGAGACCATCCTCTGAAAAATGGGTGTGAGACGAAGCTTGTAAAGTAGCTGGAATTCTATCGAAGCGGTATTCCAAGATAGCTTGTGGCCTTGCCCAGAGAAGTGGGCAGAACAAGAACAAATAATATACGACTCGAAGCATGAGGTATGACTCTTTCGATACCTCTATGAGAGCGGAGACCTTTCATAGAGAAGATACAACGAATGATTAGAGCATGCAGGGGGCTGGATTGTATCTCTCCGTTTGAGCACAGTTTGGAAAAAGAGTCTTGATTGACCAAAAAACGCGCGGGCCGGAGCTAGCGCGTTTTTAAAACTAGAGCGTTCTTATTCCTTACTTTCGGCGACGGACGAGAAGTCCAATCGCGGAGAAAGCTCCGAAGAGAACAGTGCTCGGTTCCGGCACGGTATTGAGAGCGAGCTGGTCGGTTCAAGAAGCTCCACCCGCAAAGGTGCCAGCATCCTGTTTGAACACGACTTTAAGGCGGAGTTACTGCTAGGAATTTGCTTCTGGCGGAAAGTCCGTGAAGAACGGGTTTGGGCGGAATACATGGGGGAGAAGGGGGGAGGGGTGAATCGCACGTTTCGAGAGAGAAGAGCTGGGCCGAACCAAATCTCACTGAATCCCGAGGACGATACAGGAATCAGGATGGGCGGCAGTTTAGGCCGCCTTCACTCCGGAAGCCTATTGACATGAGGTCATGAAAGACTATTCAAAGCAAACTGTCTTTCTCAACCTGAGTGGGCCATAAAGTGCGATGGTGGCAAATTTCTTTTTAGCTAACGATGATTTACCTCAATATGAAAACGATGAGACCTTTTTTCTTTTTCTTTACCTTCATCCTAAGTCTGGCCTCTGCGGCTGATGATTTTCCCTTGGTGCCTAAAGATGTTGAGGTCGCGCTGTTTGCTAAAGAGCCTCTCGTCAGGAATCCTTGCGGTATAGCCTTTGATAAAAAGGGGCGTCTATGCGTAGGCATGGGTCCACAGTATCGCAAACCGAAGCCTGATACGCCGGGCGATTCTGTCTGGATACTACTGGATCAAGACGGCGATGGTGTGGCCGACGGACGAAAGGAATTTGCTTCTGGCTTCAATGCCATTCAAAGTTTGGCGTGGCGGGGTGATTCCTTATGGGTTGCCAACGCGCCGGACCTCACAGTGGTGCGCGATTTGAATGGCGACGATGAGGCCGACGAATACATCAGACTCTATACCGACTTAGGAAACCTTGAGCATGGTCTACACGGCCTTAACTGGGGGCCAGATGGCAAGCTGTATATGTCGAAAGGAAACTCCAAGGGACTTAATAACGCACCGGATCGCTTGGCGCCAAAACCCTTCTTGGAGTTGTGGGGCATGGAAGCACCGACTGGTTCGCCAGAGTTTCCAAAACCAATTACTTTCAAGAAAGATAACTATCAGAAGAACTATCACAAACCTTCCGATGACTGGGGGCTTTGTGGAGGTGTGCTGCGTTGCGATCCGGATGGCAGTAATTTGGAGATCGTCGCGCGAGGCTCCCGTAACCCATTTGACATCACCTACGACGATGGCTTCGACTGGTTAGGCACGGACAATGATCAGAACCATGGCGACAAGTTCTTTTCACCATTCTATGGAGCGCACTTTGGTTGGGGCCATCCATGGAGCTATGCCTGGGAGGGCAAGCAGGATTGGCCATCTGCGCCTGCCGCTGGCCCGTTGTTTGAGGGGTCTGGAACTGGCGTGGTCTACTTGGGGATCTCACAATATCCTGACAAGTATCGCGGCGTGTTTTTGGTCAACGATTGGTTGAAACGTCAGGTTTATATCTATCGCCCCACTTGGGATGGCGCTTGGATGAAGCCGGATTCCGAGAGATTTAAACTTTTTGCCCATGCTGAGCGAGGGCGTTCTATGGGTGCCAGTAATGGGCGTAGCTTCGATCCGGTGGATATCGAAGTTGGACCAGATGGGGCAATCTACATCTCCAGTTGGGGCCGTGAATATGGTGCGGTGGTCAAGAATGGTAAGCAGCAGAATGAAGGCCGCATTTACAAGCTCTGGCCCAAGGATGCGCCACCACAATCACTAAACATCAAACGGGATCCCTGGAATGATCTGAGTAGCCATCTTCCGGTTTGGCGTAGCAACGCGCAGGAAGCATTAATCAAAAAAGGTCTACCTGCCGCAGAGCGGCTAAAAGAACTTGCAGCTGATCCCGCTTCGAGCAAAGCCCTGCAAACTTGGGCAGCATGGACGTTGGGTCGCATTGCCCCGGATGAGTCCACAATCGACGACTGGTTTACTTCTGCCCTGCGCCAAGAAGTTCTAAATCTACGCTTACAGTCCATCAGGATTCTAGCACATCGCACTCGATTGCGTGGTGAACACAAGCTGCCAGACGAGATCGTCAATTTGCTGGACGATGCTGAACCTCGCGTTCGACTAGAAGCAGTGTTGGCCTTGCGGCAAGCAAAGGACCGCAGCCAGAATGCCGCATTATTAGGATTGGCCGCCAAAGAGAATGATCGCATTACTTATTATGCGACATGGGGAGCTTTGGGCGACTTGATGACCAGAGAAACCCGTAAAAGCCTATTAAAAGATACGCGTGTTGGAGTACGTCGCGCTGCCTTACTAAGCCTTTTAGAAGAAGATGCTTTGGGCGATAGCGAGGTCCAAGTCGTGAGCAATGATACAGATACCATCATTGCCTCCCTCGCTTCTCAATGGCTGGGCGGCAAGACAAAGACGCGTATCAGGGGGGCTCCGCTAAAGAATGATCGAGCAGCAACCGCATCTTCACTACTTTCTCCAAGCGGTAAAATACCAACCGTGGAAGAAGTAATTCCTCTACTCTCAACAGCCAAGATCGAACGTGGCCGGGAGCTCTTCCTCAGTGCACAGGGAGCAACCTGCGCCACCTGTCATCAGATGGAAGGCATAGGCAATGCCTTTGCTCCTGACCTGTCCGATATTGGCACACGTGCAGATGCCAACTTCATCATTCGTTCTATCTTAGAACCGAGCGCCGAAATTACCGAGGGCTTCGCTATGCAGATCGTGAAGACCAAAGATGGTAGCTCGATCGGTGGTATTGTACTAGAAGAAAGCGGCCGTGCTTTGACCTTCGGGCAGATCGGCGGCAGTCAAGAGACTGTTTTGAAATCAAATATCTCAAGCCGTGAAACTGCGGAGATTTCTGCTATGCCCCCCCTAGGCGCGCTGCTGGCTCCACAACAAATTGCCGACATCACCAAGTATCTCATTTTCGCTAAATCGCCGAGTAAATCATGGGGCAATCCCAAAACGGGCTGGCATCTTGAGACCAAAGGGGATCGCCTAGCAATCCGTCTAGATGGCTTGGAAGTCTTGAGCTACTTCTTTAAGCACAAGGAAACGAAACGCCCCTTTTTTGCTCACGTTAAGACGCCCACAGGCATACAAGTCACACGCAATTTCCCGCCGACAAAGGGTAAGGATCCTATGGACCACGGTTACATGCATCCTGGGCTTTCGTTAGGTTTCGCTAATATCAACGGCGAGAATTTCTGGCACAACAATCGTGGGGGCCTAGTTGTCAGTGAAGGCTTTGAGCGCGAGCCTCTCATTAAGGATCTCTCTGCCAGTTTCGATGTGAAGAATCGCTACCTAGGTAAAGACGGTAAGGTAGTCTGTCTGGAAATTGCCAATTATGAACTTATCAAGAACTCTGATGGCTACTTGATCCGTATGGAGAGTAATTTCACCTCAGACAAAGAACTTGTCTTTGGGGTAAAAGAGGAGATGGGCATGGCCTTACGCATCGCCTCACCGATTCGCGTCAAGAAAGGCTCCGGTAGCATTGCTAGTGCTAGCGGTGGTTTGAATGAAAAAGGGACCTGGGGCAAAATCGATAAATGGTGGGACTATTCCGGCCCGCAGAAAAAGCGCAGTGTGGGCCTGCAGATCATGTCTGGTGAAGGGAATCCACCTGTATGGGCACACAGTCGGGATTATGGCTTGTTGGTTGCGAACCCTTTCCCAGTGGATGTTAAAGAGAACCGTGACAAGACCACAGTAATAAAAGCAGGCGACCCCTACCGACTCCGCTTTGGCATCCAAGTGCATGACACGGCCGACCGTTCCAGCTACGATCCCAAAGCCAGCTACGAGCGATATCTAACAAAGCCATGAGTGACACTGTTGGTATCCTCGGCCTTGGCTTGATCGGCTCTGACTGCTAGGAAATTGCTTTTGGCGGGAGGACCTTGAAGCAGGCTTAGGGTGGGAGATCGTGTCTGAACCCCGTTGCCTGATCGTTACTCTACAACGGTATTAGAGTTGCTTTGGGTTTATCAGCTGCTCTAGGAGGGGCGCGATGTTTTGGGCCATTAGGGAAAGTCCTTCACCCGTGAGGTGAACACCATCTTTAGAGATGAGTCTTTTTATTGCTTCAGGGTCTCGCTTGAATTTTGTTTTGAAAATTTTATGAAGATCGCAGAGGAGAACTTTTTCCTCCTTTGAAATGGTGCGCACCTGTTCGCAAAACTCACGGTCCATGTATTCGTCGAGACCACCGAGTTTTTGAAATTCTTTTCGCTTTGCCCAAAAGTGCCTTTCATTATTGAAAGGGGTACTAGTCATCAAAATGACATTGATGTCAGCGGCCTTTAGAGTTCTAACAATCTTTCTTATGCTCTGACCATATTCCTTAGGCTTACGACCTCCCGTGTCATTTAGGCCGAATGAAACGGTGACGATATTGGGCTTATGGGCTAGGACGTCCAGCTTAAGTCGCCTTAAGGCAGAGGTCGCATTGTCGCCTCCTTTGCCTGCATTAATCATTCCCTTTCGGCTAAGAGGTATCTTAAGTTTTTGATTCAGCTCTTTCATTACTACCCAAGGTAATCCTTGGTCAGTAGTTGAATCGCCTAGCATGACCACAATTGAGTTTGGTTCAGAGGCGCTGATGAAATTGGTGACAAAGATAAATAGGGTGAAGACAAAAGTTTTCATAAGAGAATTTCAGCTAGGAAAAGGAATGTTTTTTATGGATCTGTTTATCAGTAGTTTGAATTCGGCTCAAGATTGATAATCATACCCTGATCCATGAAGCTTGAATCGGGAGAGGCTAAACTACCGATCCCCTAAGCCGTATCCATCCAATCAGGAAAGGGGAGGTCAGATCACTAGCGAGCGCGATGCCGGAACGCGCAGCGGGGTCGAGTTCCTGACTCTGGCCGCCTATTGCGCCTGTTTTCAACGTGGAGCATGGATGGGCGCCTGAAATCTGATCCTTCTATTTCATCAGTTTCTCGAGGATTCGTTGGTCGAGCTCTTCCAGCAACTTTCGGTCGGCTTTTCCCAGCTGTTCTCCCTTGCCCTTCTTCTCGATTAGCGGCTTGAGTTGTTTGTAGGTCTCCATGTGGAGGGAGTTCTTCATTTCGAAAAACGGGCCCCACTTCTTGTCGTCCTTGAGCTTCTCGCCATAACGATTCGTCACTTGCAGACTGACGCCATCGTAGTAAGAGAATTGCTCGAACACCTTTTGATCCCAATCACCCTTGAGCATGATACTGATCAGTGTAAAGTTCGTGTAGAACTGTGACGAGGAGAGGGTAGAAATTTCCTGAAGTACCTGAGTTGGGGGTGGCGCCTCTTCACTGAGGGCGCTCCCGCAAAAGGAAATGAGAATGAGGCATAGAATGTTGGTTCGGATGGTTTTCATTGCGGTGTAGTAATAATAATGATGTCTCTCAGTGAGGATTTAATGATGATTCGCCGAGAATGGGTAAGCAGAGTGTATTCCGTATCCTGTTCCCTGTATCTCTGAATCGTGATCAGCGAATAACTAAAACTCGTTACCGCATCCTGATTCCTTGCCACGCACCTTGCATCAGGACTAAGGGTTTGGGGTTTGCTTTGCTGTCCTCTTGTTTTTTAGGCTGAGCTTCTTTAATGCCACGATTACGAATAATTCGGGATCTAATAATTCCCAGAATAAGGAGAGATACACCAATCCCAGCGAGATAAAGGGATTTAGGAATACGGTAGAGATTTGCAACGCCAACCACTCCCTCTAGAGGACGCCCCCAAAACTTTACGCTCTCTCCCTTATCTCCGATATCCTCCTCTGACAATACTTCGATATCTGGCGCATGCTTAAATTTATAAAGAAAAGTTTGAGTAGGATTGATCGTTTGAATCCCCTTCGGCGGATCTCTGAAAAGGGAGTGGTTGAAAGGGGAGTGGTTGAAAGGGGAGTGGTTGAAAGGGGAGACACGCCACCGGTGGGGGTGCGGGTTTTTCGGTGGGTTAGTCTGTATATAATAGGGTGCTGAGAAAAAAATTGATCGGTCTCTACCGCAGCCCCGAACCGTTGGCGAAAAGTAAACCGGCCTACTGTGTAAGGAGCAGTAACAGGGGTAGTCCGATCAATAAGCCGAGCATCGAAATGAATGGGAGTAAGCAACCATGATTCATCTGGTCTGGTTATCAAAGGTTTTGAATTTTAGCAAAAGAAAATTTCATGCCGCAGCCCGTATCCTGGTCTTTGTATCTCAGAATCCAAATCCACGAAGCCGTTTGCAGTGCTTCGCTGAAATCTGAGTTAATGGAAGCCCGCACCTTGCGCATCTCGGAAGAAGAGAAAACCGCCCCCTCACACTCATAAGGGGACGGCTTATACGCATCTTGAACAACTTCGTAGCGAGAGACAGTTAGCTCATTTTTGATCTGGGTGCTACTCACTAGAATTCATGTTTTTGATTAATCGAGGATAATTCCCTCAAAAAAGAAACCGCCTCCCCAAAGGAAGGCGGTCTCAACACACATTTTATAAACACCTGACCTTCTGATGTTAATTCAGTTTTGATTTTTGGCTACTGAGTAGCATTCATGTTTTTGATTAATCGAAAAAGCCGCCCTTCGGTCTCACGGAAGGGCGGATTTTAGGGTTATGAGACAAGCTTCTTTAGCCGTCTCTAGAACATAAATAGACCTTTTGATTTTGAGCTACTGACCAGAATTCATGATCTTGATTAGCGAAGTGAGGTGGGGACAAGAATATATCAAGCAGTTTTGGCGGGATCGACGAGGCGAAGATGAATCACGATTTCGTCCCCTGTCTAAAAGAAGCTTCAAGGCCCTCCCGCCAAAAGAACTTTGCTAGCAGTTAGAAACTCTTATTCAGTGGTGTTTTTACTTTCGTCGGCTTCCCTTCCCGAATGTTCGTCTACTAGTATCTTCTGATTCTCTTCGGGATCGTTCACAACAGTTTCGTTGGTTCTTTCTAGTAATAAAAACCCTAATACTGACAGCATAGAGGCAGCTAGGATAAATGCAGTTTTAGATCCTGTTCCCATTTAATAACTCTACGTTAAAACTTTTACAATCAGGTAACTCAAAAACACAATCAAGGGAGTGATTATAAAGATCAATATCTTCCGACGACGTGCTAGCAGCCTACATTTTCGGCATATTGCTTCCTCGTTACCCTCTAACCACCGCTCAAGTCTTTCAATACTAATTTCACGGCCAGAAAACGCTTCTCCGCACATCTCACAATAATCTTTACCACTTTTTCTAAGCAATAACTCTATCTCGTCAGGTTCGTGTTTTCCTTTGAAGCTCACTCCCATGTTTTGCTTAGGTAGGCGTGAGAAACGCTTTTTATATGTCAAAGTTTTCGTTAAAATAACGAATTTTTTAATGAATAAAATCCATAACCTTCTAACCCACTCTATATAAGGAGGTTTGCGAATCGGTCAGTTGCAAAAAACTGCCCCTCGATCTCACGGAAGGGCGGCTTTTAGGGTCATGAGACAAGCTTCTTTAGCCGTCTCAGGAACATAAATAGATTTTTTGATTTTGAGCTACTGACCAGAATTCATGATCTTGATTAGCAAAGAATTTTGATCGATCACAAAAGCTCCCAATCGCCTAATCTACACAAGCAGTAACCCGAATCAGGAAAGGGGTGGGGGTAATCACAAAAAAGTGACACAAAGTAAACCGCTAGCGCGCATAAAAGAATGAGGCTGTCTTTCTCAATTTGTCCTAGAATCTCCAAAGCGAATTCTAAAAAATTGAGAATGAATAAGTTAAAAACCATCTAAGAAAATATCATGAAAAGTAGGCTCATCATAATTACAATCACCATATTTTGCGCACTGATGTCTTTTGGGCAGGGTGAAAAATCCTTCCTAAGAACAAAAGACGAGATTTCAATGAAAGTGCGCAAATACTTTGCTCCCTCTTTGGATCTTCCTTTTGTAAATGAATTCTATGCCAAAGATCTAACTGTATTCATCAACGATCTCAAAATCGAAGGTAAAGAGAATTACCTCAAGCGTTTACAGATGATTCACGATAATTTTTTCAAGGATATTAAAATGGAGAATCTTCATGTTCACACAAACTATTTTTCTCCAGAAGCGTTAACTGGTGACGGCAAGACGATGGGGGAGGTTAACTCTGAAAAGCAAACCATATGGAGCAATGCATGGGGAACCTTCACAGGAATTGGGCGTGTTTCCGGAAAGAAAGTTTCGTTTCGAATGCACATGGATTTTCGAACTAAAAATGGCAAAGTGATTGAGATGCTGGCTTATTATGACCCTGCGCAAATGAATGCAGAAATCGAGGCATCCAAAAAAGTTCGATCAAAGTAAACCTCTAGGAAGGCTTCACCGCCGATCCCCCTTGGCAGGATTCCCGAATCAGGAAAGGGGAGGGGTGAATCGGCCTTATCTGCGGGGGCTATAATCAGGCTGGTGCCACTTATCAGAATTCATGGTCCTTATTAGCCAAGGATGTTGCTCGATCAAAAAACCGCCCCTCAGGCCTACTGCGAGCTATGAGGGACGGCTTTCGGTTATGAACTCACAAGCTTCAATTTGTGAATCATTCTCTTTATAACTACTTTGATCTTGAGTGCTGACGATCAGTTACGGAATCTTGTCGTT
>Ga0206682_10001696_pt1 | contig 21341 bp, 40 predicted proteins | sample M240m12015metaG_FD_155444 | JGI IMG/M metagenome (GOLD analysis project Ga0206682, IMG submission 155444) | Ammonia-oxidizing marine archaeal communities from Monterey Bay, California, United States - M2 40m 12015 | ecosystem: Environmental > Aquatic > Marine > Intertidal zone | place: USA...
GGTGCCGTACACGGTGCTGAAGTTTCGGGTGGTACTATTGTATCCGGAGCAGCGATGGGAGATTTAAGTGGATTTACACTTACATTAACTGCACAAGAAACTATTCCGGCTTATTTTGTTACAGCGGCGGTAGTAACTTCGAATGCAAGTGCTACTAAAATAGCACCGTAATCATTATTTTTTCATTTGATTAAAAGAGGGGTAACAGAAGTGTTGCCCTTTTTTTATGCAAAAAACATATTATCTTCGTTATATAGATATGAAAATATTAACCACCTCGACAAATAGCCAAGTTGTAAAAATTATTCCTAGAGAATATGCATCAACGGCAACGGTTACTTTAAGAGATGATCAAACAAATACGGTAAGCACTTTTACAGATATAAGCTTGACACAAACAGGAGACTATAATATAATAAATGAAGCCTTTGCCTTAAAAGAAGGGTATTATTATGATATGATTGTAACTGCATCCGGATCTGTTATTTATAAAGATAAAGTATTTTGTACTGATCAATCTGTGGATCAATCAACAAATCAATATTACACAGTTAATAAAGATGTATACAAAAGTGATACATCGTACGATGAAGATTATATAATTTTATGAGTGTAAAAATAGTACAACTAGCAAGCTATACATCCCCGAAAGTTAGCGAACAAAAGAATCAAGATTATGTTTCTTATGGAGATGATAATAATTACTTTCAATATCTTATTGACAGATACAACGGAAGTCCTACAAACAACGCAGCTATAAACGGGATCTCTCAATTAATATTTGGAGAAGGTTTAGATGCTACAGACTCTAGTAAAAATCCGGATGGATACGCTAAAATGAAATCTTTATTTAGAGATGATTGTATCCAAAAGCTTTGTAACGATTTAAAGTTAATGGGTCAATGTGCTATACAAGTTATATACTCTAAAGACAGATCACAAATTGCACAAATAGAACACTTTCCTGTAGAGACTTTACGAGCAGAGAAGTGTAACAAAGAGGGAGATATAGAGGCTTATTACTATCATTCAGATTGGAGTAAAGTAAAGCCACAAGACGATTTAAAACGCATACCGGCATACGGTTTCAGTAATGAGGCAATAGAGATATACTATGTGAAACCATATAGAACAGGCTATTACTATTACTCTCCTGTGGATTATCAAGGTGGCTTACAATACTCTGAGCTAGAAGAAGAGATAGCAAACTATCATTTAAACAATATAATGAACGGTTTAGCTCCTAGTATGCTAATAAACTTTAATAATGGTATTCCCTCGGAAGAGGAGAGACGTATTATTGAAACAAAAGTAAAAGATAAGTTTAGTGGTACATCTAATGCAGGAAAATTTATATTGTCTTTTAACGATAACGAGACACAAGGAGCAAGTATAGAACCGGTTCAATTATCGGATGCACATAGTCAATATCAATTCCTTTCGGATGAATCGATGAAAAAGATAATGGTAAGCCACAGAATCGTTTCTCCTATGCTTTTGGGTATAAAGGATAACACCGGACTAGGAAACAACGCAGAAGAGCTTAAAACGGCTTCTAATTTGATGGACAATACTGTAGTAAGACCGTTTCAAAATCTACTTATTAATTGTTTAGACAATATACTATCATATAATGAGATCTCTTTAAAGCTATATTTTAAAACTTTACAACCTATTGAGTTCGCAGATCTAGAAAATGCTTTGACTAAAGAAGCGGTTGAAGAGGAAACAGGGCAAAAATTATCTTTAAGTGAAGAGGATTTAAAAGCACCTTGTTGGGATGGGTACGAAATGATAGGATATAAAAATAAAGATGGTAAAAAAGTTCCTAATTGTGTACCTATCGAAGCTGCCGATCAAATGAGATCTACAGTTTTAGAAGCTTTAGAAGGTTTAGGAGAGGATGAGGATTTAAGTGAATTTGTTTTAGTAGATGAAAGACCGGCAAATCACGAGACTGATACAGAGATGGAAGGTATTATGAACTTTGCAAACGTAATAAAAGGATCTCCGAGTAAGAAAAGCAAACAAGACACAACCTTATTTAAGATAAGATATCAATATGCACCTTTAACAACAAGTAAAAATAGCAGAGAATTTTGCGAAAAAATGGTAAAAGCTGCTAAATTATATAGAGTTGAAGATCTAAATAAAAAACTCGATATGAATGAGGGATTTGGCAAGGGAGGATCCGATAGCTATAATCCATTTTTATTCAAAGGCGGAGTTAATTGTAAGCATTTTTGGATGAGAAAAATCTATATGAGGAAAAATAATCGAAAGATTTCTGTAAACGATGCCAAGCGTATGATTAACGATCTAGATCCTAGCCAAAGAAAAGATGCTAGGTTTGAGGATAACGATCCTAGAGTAGCACAAATTGCAGAAGAGAAAAATAACTATTGGAGAGCATAATATATGGCAACGGCACTATTTATAAAGAGAGCAGATATTGTTAAGAATACCATAATTAATGGTAATGTTGACACAGATAAGTTTATACAATTCATTAAAATAGCTCAAGAGATGCATATTCAAAATTATCTTGGTACTGAGCTTTACAATAAGATTAGTGCGGATATAATTGCAGATTCATTAGCGGGGAATTATTTAACCCTAGTTAACAAGTATGTGCAACCTATGTTAATCCATTATGCTATGGTAGATTATTTACCTTTTTCAGCGTACGAAGTAAAAAATGGAGGGTTATTTAAACACAGAAGCGAAAATTCGGAGACTCCGGCAAAAGATGAGGTTGATTTCTTAGTTCAAAGATATAGAAACTTTGCAGATTTTTACACAACTAGATTTTTAGATCATATGAGCTTTGAAGCTTCGAGTAAATATCCGGAATATTATAGTAACTCAAATGAAGATATGCATCCGGATCGAAACAATAATTTTGTGGGTTGGGTTTTATGAGTACATACGGAATTAAAAAAAGTAATATTGTAAAATTAATGCAATACATAAAAGAAAAGAGCAAAACTAAAAAATAATGCGTTATATATAATATGGGATTTGGAAGTATATATTCGGTAAGTTGGTTCGGAGATACAAATGCAGCGAATGGTTGGGGAATAGTATATCCCTCAAATGCGGATGGCTCATTATTGACGGCAGATACAACATTAATATTAGCAGATACGACAACAATAAAAGCAGATGCGACAGAATTTTAAATAAAAAAAATGGCAAAACAAGTAATTAATATTGGGACAACCGCAAACGATGGAACAGGAGATCCGTTAAGAACAGCCTTTGACAAGGTCAATGATAACTTTAATGAATTGTACACAGATGATACAAACGATGTATCCTCAATAGTAGCTACTGCTCCAATAGCTAGAAACAACGCTACAGGAATTGTTACAATCTCTTTAAATGATGCGGGAATTGTTACAGATAAAATAGCAGATGATGCAGTTACGGCAGATAAACTTGCAAACTCAATTAATACAGAGATAGCAGCAAATACAGCAAAAGTCACAAATGCAACACATACAGGAGACGTGACAGGATCAACAGCTTTGACAATTACAGATGATGCAGTAACAATTTCAAAGATTGCAGATGCTGCCATAGTTACAGAAGCAGAGGGAATTGGTTCTAATGATAACGACACTACTTTACCTACTTCAGCGGCTGTAAAAGATTATGTAGACGGACAAGGTATTGGAGCACTTACAGCTACTGATGGAGGTTTTGTTGTAGGAAATGGTTCAGCGTTTATAGTAGAAAGTGGATCAACTGCTAGAGATTCAATAGGACTAGGTACTAGTGGTCATATACAATTTCATTGTTTAGGGGTTGGACAAGCTGCATCAACAAATAACGGTCAGATAGATGCAACAACTTTATATGCTAGTGGTAATATAGGAAAGGATTCGGGCGATTATATAACTTGGACAACCGACACGCAACTTGATTTTTATGTCAATGGAAGTAATGAAATGAGGCTAGAAGCGGATGGTGATTTGCACGTTGATGGAGATGTTATCGCTGCTAGTACAACTGTATCTTCCGATGAGAAACTTAAAAAAGACATTAAACCAATCGAAGATGCTTTAGAAATAGTAGGTGCTATTAAAGGAGTAGATTTTACTTGGAAAAAAGATGACAAGAGATCTAGTGGAGTAATTGCACAAGATATACAATCTGTTATGCCTCATTTAGTAAAAGAAGTAAAAGAATTAGATTCAGACGATAGTCACTTAGCTGTTAATTACGATGGTCTTATTGGAGTATTAATTGAAGCAGTAAAAGAATTAAAAGCAGAAGTAGAAACTTTAAAAAACAAATAATGGCTTTAATAGGAAATTGCACTACAGTAGAGTGTACATATAGTGACACAGAAACAGAAGAAATTACAATTACCTACGGTGATGACGAAGGGGAATTGGCAGGAACAACTGAAACAATAACAGTTCCTACTAAAGATTGTACGACAACTAATCACTCTGATATTTATTTATGTATTCGATCAGTTAATAATTATAATTCGTGGTTAGTAGCTGATGGAGAAACTATAAAAGAAAAAGAATTTCAAGTAGATTTTGCAATATATACAGACCAAGCTACAAGAGATGCAGATAAAGAAGATTTTTTATGGCAAGATGTTATGGTTTTGCACAGTATAGAAATAGATGAGAATTTATATAGTCAAGCATATTCTCAGATTAAATTAATGATAGGATTTACAAATTTAACAGACGCTTAGTATGCCAATTAAAACATCGGGTGCTCTTGCCCTTATTGCTGATATTGAAGCTGAATTTGCTCAAGGAAACGACAATGTTAGTCTAGCCCAAGCGGGTGTTGATGCGGGATTAGATGCAGGAGATTTAGGAATGTTTGAATTTTATGGACTTAGTGATGCCGTTGCTCCTACAGTAACAGTACAAAGTTCGTCAAGTGTTACTTCTAGTGGATTTACTGCAAATGGTAATGTCACAGCAGATGGAGGTGCAGGAGTATCTGAGAGAGGATTCTATATAGGAACAAGTACAACTGCAACAAGCAACACTAAATATACAGTTAGCGGGACAACAGGTGCTTACACTTATAACTTTACAGGAGCAAGTTCGCAGACAACTTACAGAGTTTTTGCTTTTGCTACGACTTCAGCAGGAACAACTATAACAAGTTATGTATCTACAACAACAAGTGCAGATTATCAATTGTTAGGTGTAACGTCAAATTCATTTAGTCACAATGGTAGAAATTATGGTATAAATGGTTTTAGTACAATGCCAAGTTCACAAAAGCCTAGTGGTACAAAAACTGTTTCAGTTTCAAATAGTGGTTCAACGATTACTTCATTTTTTAGAGCATACGCCTCTGGTCCTTCTAATGGTGGGATATACATACAATATATGAATATGGGAGGACAAGGTGTAAGTAATAGTAGCTCTAGAGAAGCCATTGGTGGTAATTATGGTAATCACGGAAGTGGAACTACAACAAGATCAATAGGAGGAAGTTCAATAAGTGGTAGAGGTGGTATGTACCTTTATTGGTATGTTGGATGGAAACGAGGTGGAACTGTTTTAGGTTACAATACTATTTTCTACTATGGATAAAAAAACATATACAAATTATGCATAGTTTATTTTGGATTTTTGATAATGTTATTTCTGCTGATAAATGTAAAGAATATATTGATCTAGCAAATGATAATTTTCATAAAGCAGGAGTTGGTGGAGATGAATTATTAAATACAGGTAGCATTGATGAAGATACTAGAAAAACAAATATTTTTTGGAGTGATAATAAAGAGTTATTTGAATTAGCTACTAAATATGGAAAAATAGCTAATAAAGAAGCAGGATGGAATTTAGATGTAAAAGCAATAGAAAGTTTTCAAATAGGACAATATCCTGTAGGTGGTCACTATGATTGGCACCCCGATAGTTCAGGTATGTTTGTAAATGATCACAATCTTGCAAGGAAAATATCTATGGTACTTTGGTTAAATGAAGATTTTGAAGGTGGTGAATTTGAATTTCATAAATGTTACACTTCAGAAAATATAATAAAACCAAGTATTGGTACAATGGTATTTTTTCCATCGTGGATGATACATAGAGTAAAACCAGTAACAAAAGGTGTAAGGTATAGTGCAGTATCTTGGATACTTGGAAAACCATTAATATAATGGAAGATTTGAAGATAGCTTTTACTAATATATTTGCACTTGGGTTAAGTGTTTCAGAAGCTAATCCCGTATTGCAAACGGTTTCTTTATTATTAGCTATCGGATATACTACAATATCAATATATAAAAAACTTAAATGAAATTACCGAAAAACGGAGTGGCGAGAGAGATAAGAAGTTATGTAGGTTCGTTACTAATATTCCTTTTTGTTATTGGATTGATAATAGCTTTGATACAATTCCCTGTACTAGATACAAATAAAGAGGTTGTAATGATGCTGATAGGTACAATCTCAGCTTCTATTGGAATAACAGTAGCTACTATAACCGGAAGTAAGCCAGATGATATAAACGCTCTTAAACAATCTTTAGAGAAAAAAGAACATCAAATAGAAATGCTAGTAACAGCCAAAGACAATCTTGAAGAAATGGTAATTAACTTGCAAAAGGAAATGCTACAAAACCAAGACAATATGATGGATAAAATAATCCTAAAAGCTGCAATGGATTTTGATGATAAAAAAAGGAAATAAGTTACTCCTTAAGTAGCTTTTTGTATATTAACAGGAAAAATATTACTTATGATAAAAAAGTATTACGATATAGCAAAAGCAGAAGTTATTAAATGGGTATTTAATGGGTGGAATAGCGAAAGTATATTTGAGAAAGGTAAGGTTATCTTTGTAGGTTTTGTATTGTTTTTTATTCTTTGGAAATTAATTTATAGCATATTTGTATGAATCTTAATTACTTTTCATTATCAGAGTTTGATTGCCCTAGTTTACCCAATTCGGGCAAGAATATGGATTTACAGTTTCTTACTAAACTTGAATCAGCCCGAAAAATTGCAGGAATACCCTTTAAAATCACAAGTGGTTACAGAACAGCAGACCATAACGAAACAGTTGGAGGTGTGCCAAACTCAAGCCACCTCATTGGGGTTGCAGCAGATATCGCAGTTGGTAGTGGAAACGAAAGATACGTTATACTTAATGCTCTTATTAGAGCCGGTTTTAAAAGAATCGGTGTAGCAAAAACTTTTATACATTGTGACACAGATTTAAATAAGCATAATTCGGTATGGACATATTAATTTGCGGGTATATCTCTTTTAGATTAGTTGAGTATTTAATAATTGAAACAATAAAACCTCTTGTCAGAAAAGAAAAAAATAAAGGATACAGCGGTAGGTAAATTTCTTTTAAATAAAATTCCTAACGTAGTGGGAGCGATAGCAGGAAATACAGCTGTAGGAAGCGTATTACAAGCTATTATAGGCGGTTCTGATATGTCCGAAGAGGATAAGACCATAGCTCTAAAAAAGCTCGATCTAGAGAGGGCTGAGATAGATGGAACAACTAGACGATGGGTTGCAGATGCTAGATCCGGAAGTTGGTTAGCTTCTAATGTACGTCCATTAGTATTAATATTTCTTACAATTAGCTATGTAGTAGGATGGTATCTTAGCTATCCACTTGACTCAATTACCGGATTGCTCTCGATTGTCATAGGTGGCTATTTTGGTTCTAGAGGAGTTGAGAAAGTATTCGGTAATAAACTACACGATAAATAGAACAGAAGGGTATTTTAAAGCTTTCTGCTCAATCTTTTTATATTTTTAGTATATTCGTACAGTAGACTTTTTAAAAGTCTCTTAAAACGCTTGTAATATATATACTATATATCTATATATATACAAGATATATAATATAAATATATATATATATACATTATGGAATTAGATGAGCAAATAAGAAAGATTGTAAGCTATAAAACTTGGAGCGTAAAACGTAAAACTGATACGTTGTTAGAAATGGATGCAGAAATGTACACAAATTTAGGAATAGAATCCACTAAGACTGAAAAGAAAAATGTAAAAGCTATAAGCCGAAAAATATATAGAGCTATAAGTTTAATAAACCCACTAGATGGCTATATATTAGAAGCTCATATGAACGAGAAAGATCTTACAGATTTAACGAAGTAATGAGATGTAAAAGTAGAAAGTGTATTGTTAAAAAACTTGACACAATATTTAGTCAATATATCCGTTTGCGTAAATCTAAAAGAGGTATTTCAGAATGTTATACTTGTGGGATAAAAGGTCATTGGAAAACTTTACAATGTGGACACTTTATGTCTCGTAAACACTATTCAACTAGATGGGATGAGCTTAATTGTCAAGTTCAATGTTATAAATGTAATATACACGGATACGGAGAGCAATTTAGATTTGGTCAACGATTATCTAAAGAGTACGGAACAGATACACCGGATATTTTAGAGAGTAAATGCAGAAATATTTCAAAGTTTTCTAATTTGGATCTATTAGAAAAAATAGATTATTACAAAAGTATAGTTGAACCTTTGTTGTTAAAGAATTAAATCATATATTTGATCGTTCAATAGTTCGATATCATTCTTGCTTCACCGCTTGGATGTCATAAAAGGGGAGTTTTAGTCAGACTCCTCTTTTTTTATTAACATTATTTTTCTTATCTTAGCTTAAACTTTAAAACTTATATATGAAAGGAACTATTGTAACAATTGACAAAGCCGGATCTTATAATGATATGGAGATCAACGAAGTAACGTTTAAACACGGTGAAAAAATCAAATTTTTTATTAAAAAGACTGATCGAAATCCAAATGGAGATTTAGTTAATAACTTAATCCTTAATGGGGAATCTGTAAACGGTCATACTTTTGAGTATGAATTAACTCCTACCGGAAATGGTAAGATTATTAGAGAAAATAACTTTACTGCTAAACCAAAATTTAACGGTGGAGGCAAAAGCTATGGAGTAAAAGATGAGAAAACTCAAAACTCTATATTGATGCAAGTGTGTTTTAAAGAATGTATGCAGGCATTTGCAAAAGAAAATGAAGAAGTGGTGCTTCCAAAGACCTTGGAATATTTTAACTATCTTCGTAACGAACTAAATAATTTATAATATGTCACAATTTAAATATGAAAGCGAGTTTGTGGATCCGATTTATGTAAAAAATCCAAGTCCTAAATTTAAAGCAGGAGTTGCAAACTTTGATGCAAAGCGTGAGGATTTAATCGCCTATTTGCAAAACCTAAATGGAGAGTATGTTAATTTTCAAATTACTAGATCTCCGGATAAGACAGATGACTATGGGTTAAAGAAATTAGTATTGACTAGAACTTGGCGAACTGAGTTAAATGAGGTCGCTGCTAGTACACATATGCCCGACAGAGAGGAAGCGAGTCCTTTCTAGAGTTATTTACAAACCAAGAAAAGAGTAGCCGTAAAATGTTACTCTTTTTTTTTATCTTTATTATATGCTTATCGAATTTTCTGAACAAATTGACTATCTAAAAAAAATTAAAAGCGGAGAAATTAAAACCGGATCCCGACTTGGAATCCCTAGCTTTGATGAATATATCCGTTTCAAACCATCTAACTTTAATGTAATACTCGGACACGCTAACGTTGGTAAAACGAGTGTAGCTTTATACCTTATGCTTTTGTATAGCAAATTACACGGTAAAAGATGGGTAGTGTATTCTAGTGAGAATGAACCTTATTCTATTATCCGTAGACTTATGGAGTTTATGGAGTCTATGCCTATAAATAAAATATCCGATGAAGGGTTTAAAAGATCTAGTGATTTTATAAATTCTCATTTTAAGTTTATTGACACAAAAGATATGTACACTTATAAAGAACTATTGATTTTATCTAAACAAATTAAAATGGCTTGGGATTACGATGGTCTTTTTATAGATCCTTATAATTCTTTAAAGAAAGATTTTGAATTGCTTAAATCCGTAGGAGGTCACGAGTACGATTATCACGCTTGTACTGAGATCCGAATCTTTTGTAAAGAGTTTAAAATAACTACTTGGTTAAATACTCACGCTAATACGGCAGCTTTAAGATCGTTGCACCGCTTCGAGGATCCTTATGCGGGTTATCCCGTACCTCCACAAGCTAGTGATATTGAGGGAGGAGGTAAATTTGTAAATCGTGCGGATGATTTTTGGGTTGTGCATCGTTACGTTCAACATCCTACTGACTTTATGTATACACATATACACGTGAGAAAAGTAAAAGAGGTTGAAACCGGAGGGAGACCGACTATGTTACAAGAGCCTATTCGTCTTAAATCTATTCCTAATAACGTAGGGTTCACCCTAGATGAAAAAGATATGTTAGAAGTCGTTAAAACCCCTAAAAACTTGCCTTTTTAATACATTTAAAATATAATGCTTATCTTAGTATAAAAACAAGATGGGTTTTGACATACAATTCATACCAATATACGGAATATCATTAGGAATATTATACTATAATCCTCGTATTGATCCGGGTGTAGAAGAAGAAGTTTCTGATAACGATATGTATCATCAAGTTACTTTATGTTTTTTATTCATTGGAATACATATAACTTTGTGGAATCTATACTAGAAAAAATATCAAAGTATCATAAAAAATGGATTGAAATTCTTACAGCTTTAGGTTGTAATAAAGTTTTAGCAGAGGATCTAGTTCAAGAAATGTACATTAAAGTACATCAATACATTAAAGATCACAAAAAAAGTATTTTATACAATGGAGAGGTTAATACCTTTTTTATTTATGTGATGTTAAAAAATATGTATTTTGATTATTGCAGACAAAAGAACCGAATTAACATAACAAGTTGGGATGACTTAGAATGGTTAGGGGATAAAATAGAAGATGAAATATTTGATGGCAAAACAAACGATGAATACAATAAACATTTATCTATTCAAGAATGGTACAACGATGATTTATATTTAGAGCTTTTAGAATTAGACAATATAACCGAAGCAGAGTACACAAAAGATGAGCTTGGAAAGTATTATATGAGGAGGATATTTAAAGAAGTATATCTTGATCGTGTAAAAGTTTCAGAGTTATCTAGATCAACAAATATAACATATTGGAGTTTACGAAACACATTGAAGATTATTAAAAAAGAAATAAAAAAATATTATGAAACTAGGAGATTTGATAGCAACGATAACTAAATACACCGGAATCAAATGGCTAGTCAATAAAATAGTCATAGATTTTCTCGGTTATAAATCTTGTGGATGCGATAAGAGACAAGAAAAATTAAATGAAATAAAAATTGATTTATGGAAATAGACGATGTAATGTGGTATAAAGGTTTTAAAAAAAACTTTACCGGAACCATAACAAAAAAAGAGATTAAGAAAATATCTCAAATTCATTCCGATTGGTTTAATCATTCTTTTTACATTCCTTGTAATTGTAAGGGCAACCAAACTTTAAAAAATTGGGTTTTAGATATAGATAAAAAAATTAAAGATGAATATTAGTGATGTTCATAAATGGGAAAAGGCAATTATTGCTTTGTATAACTTTGATGGATGGGATCTACAATGGTGCGGAGGAGGTTTTGAGCATTACGATGCAGTTGGCAGAACTCCTAAAGGTTTCGAGTGTGTAATTGAAATGAAGTTTAGACAAACATATTATGCTAGTAAAATGCTAGAAGTCGATAAATATAAAAGACTTATGGATATGCCGTATGATATGGTCAAACTTTATTTTGTAAACGATCCAAAAGCAAATTATCTTTTTTATTTAAATAAAATAACAATGCCGGATCCGGTTCAAATGTATTGTCCAGACACTACAATGTGGACTAAAAAAAGAACTAATAAAAATGTTTATTTGTTAGACGAAAGCCAAGCTGTTATAAAAAATATTAATGATCCGGATATAGGATATTAAAAAATTTTGTTAATAACATAAAAAGGTTTATATTCGTAGATATGAAAGGAGTAGATACGAGTTTAAGAAAAACTTTTTTATTGAAATACGATCTTTATACTGTGAACTTTGATAAGGTTTATAAGCCTATAAAAGCTGCTCACGATAAAAAGCCTACTCCTAAGACCATCGAGATGCTTAATGCTTTACATCAAATTGCTATCTATATAAATAGTGTAGAGGCGGATTTAAATGCTATGGTACAAATTAATAGTGACGATAGGCTTGACAAAAACCGAGCTATATTGAGAGCTAGAAAATCGGAAGCTGAATTTAATGACTTTAAAAATAAATTTAAGATTAACTTATGACTAAAAACGATTGGACTATCGAACGTAAAACCTATGCACAAAAGCAAGGTTATGGTAAAAAAGAAAAGATTGTCGAGGTTACTAGATACCACGTAACTGTGCCGACTTATGAAGGAACTAAAGAGTGCGCTGTCGAAACTTTAGACGAAGCTTGTGATATTATAAAGCAATTTATTGAAGGCTTTAATGAGATTAAAAAAGCCAAAAAAGAATACGATGAATTTTGCACTAATAATAAATGGACTAGATATGGCACTTGATAGATATAAACAAAATCTCCGGATTGAAGGAAACAGAGTTATCTCCTATACTACTCACGTTGCTACTATTGACGGCAATAAGTTACACGAGTTAGGATGGTGGTCGGTAACGACACAAAAGCATATTAATTATGTAGCTAAAGAATTAGATCTACAATTAATAAAATCCTTATGAGTATGCCTATAAAAAACAACCTTATTGATTTATACAATAAAATGTCTAATGAAGATAAAGTCTTTATGATTGAACTAATGAGAAAAGATATTAGTGTTTTTGTTGATGTAAAAGTCAACCAAAAAAGAATGGGATATCATATGGATTTAGACTCAGAAATTCCTGTTAGCTTAAATGGAATATCTGTGGAATTAAACCTAGAAAGTAAAATAAAAATAAAAGATGGAGATTTTATCTGATTGTTGCGGAGCAATTTTATTTCCTGTAGAGGCAGATATTTGCACTAAGTGTTACAAACCTTGTGAAGCAATTGAAATAAAAGAAGATATGAACGGCAATAAAGTAAAGTTTAAATTATGATATTACTTGTTGATGCAGATTCTATGATATTTGCAAGTTGCTATCGATCTAATCGACAACCGGATGAAGATCCTTTTTGGGATGATATAGAGGATGCTAAGGCAAAGTTTGACCAAATGTATCTAAAGGTATTAGGGCAAATAGAAGATCTTGTTACAGTCGATGATATACTTACCTTTAGTGGAAGCACCGGTAATTTTAGAAAGCACTTGACTAAAAAATACAAAGCAAATAGAACAAACCAAAAGAAACCTCCATTACTAGGAAAAATGCACAGATATGTTAGAGACACTTACGATAGCATAAATGGAAGTGGAGTTGAGACCGATGACTTAGTAGCTACATATTGGTATAAAATAAGCAGAGATGCCGGAAGAGATAGTGTTATGATTGTTTCTATTGATAAAGACTATCAACAATTTCCTGCTTTAATTTACAACTATGGATATAAACATAGATGTATATATGACATTTCCGAAGATCAAGCTCGATATAATTTTTATGAGCAAATGATAGCCGGAGATACAGCTGACAATGTAAATTATTTCTTAGGTAAAGGGGTTTCATTTTGCAAAAAGTATTATTCCGGATGCGAAACTGAATATCAATATCGAAGAAAATTATTCGAACTATTTAAAAGACAATATAAAAGTAAGGCACGAGAAAAATACATCGAGTGCTATAATCTATTAAAACTAAAAATTTTATGAATGCTGAAACTATTTTAAAAATTGTAAACGAAGAGAGTGGAGTTGATATAAGAACTCAAACAAGACGCAGAGATGTAGCAGAGTCTAGATTTATATATTTTGATCTTTGTAGGAAGTATGCTAGTGACACAAAAAGTCTTGCTCAAATAGGTGAAACTGTAAAAAGAGATCACAGTAGTGTTTTGCACGGAGTAAAAAGATGTAAAGATTGGACACAAGTAAATAAAGATTTTCGATTTAAGTATAGTGGTATTGAAGATTTAGTTAAAAGACAACATCGAATCTATAAAAGATATGAAACTCCTGTAACAGCTAGTGATAGGATTTTATACCTAGAGGATCAAATGAAATTAATGGTCGCTATGCAAAAGGATCTTAGAAGAGAGTTAAAACTAAAGTCAAAAAGAATAGAAAGTTTAATGTCAGGAAGTAGATCTTAATGAAAAAGAAAAAAGCAATAAAACTATTAGAAGAGTCTGAATATAAATTTGCTAAAACTGCAAAAAACAAAAATCCTCATTGGTACACATTAAGGAAAACTTGGGATAGCGAACAAGATTTTGAAGATGTAGTGCAATTCATAAGAGATAATGGAGAGATTGAAAGATTTTGGAAAATAGAATATAAATGTTTTCACTATAAAGGATGGAAGTGGTGGACTATGGGATCTCCTTTAGATGAAACAATTCTAATAAATAAAACATATGCTAGTGAACGTTATAATAAAATAGCGTACAAATACGATGATTTATTTACATCTGAATCTTACAAAAAAGAAAACCAAGATATTGTAGATATGTTAACTCCCTATCTGTATAATGTAGGGATAATAGACGTTGGTTGTGGTACAGGATTATTGCTAGATATGTTTACAATAGATCCTACCTTTTATACAGGAATAGATCCTAGCTATGGTATGATCAAAAAAGCTAGATTAAAACATCCTATTCATAAATTTAAACTAGACAAACTTGAGACTTATATAGGATATGACAATACTATTGTTTCTTTGTTTGGTTGTATGAATTATGTATTACCGGATTATTTACATAGAGTAGAAGAGTTATCTCAAAGACATTTTTTAATGTTTTATAAAAATAAATATAACCCTGTTACATACGATATTGCTGACATAAAAATGTATCCCTTTAAGTACACTAAAAAAGAATTACAAAAAAGGTTTAAAAACTCAAGCGTAATATCTTGGAACAATTACTATATAGTTTCTAGCCTATGAAATACTTAATTCAAAATGTACCTCAAAGAGATGTGTCAATTCTTTTAGATCAATTAAAGGATGTTGGTTTATATGTCGACAAAAACAAAAAACCTCTTGAGTCTTTTATAGAAACTTTAAAACTAGCAAAAGATGAAAGTGCTTTGTATATGGAGGATGACATTATATTATCAAAAGATTTTATTGATGACACAAGTTCATTTATAAATATGAATAAAAATAATGTAATTAACTTTTGGACATTAAAGAAGAGCATAAAGGAAACAACGTTAATGCTCTCCTCAAGTTTTATGTCTAATTTATGCGTATACTTTCCAAATCATCACATTAAAGGATTAATAGATTTTTACAATAAAGGATGGAGTAGAATTAAAGAACACCCTACAGGAATGGATTTAATGGTTAGGGATTATTTAGTTGCTACGAAAACAAAGTATTGGTTATATCAACCTAGCTTAGTGCAACACAAAAAAATTGTTTCTGCAATTAATCCAAAAAGATCTAAGTACAGACAATCAATAACATTTAAAGATGAAAATATATAAAAAAAATAATGTATATGAGGAGTCGTTGAATAGGATACGTTTCCTATACGATGAGTTTGATGAGGTCGTAGTGGGTTACTCGGGTGGAAAAGATTCGACTGTGACCCTTAGATTAGCTGTAGAGGTTGCTAGAGAGAAAGATAAACTACCGGTTAAAGCATTATTTATAGATCAAGAAGCAGAGTGGGGTGCAGTAATAGAACATATGAGAGAAGTGCAAGCGGATCCGGATATAGAATTATTATGGTATCAAATACCTTTTGACATTTATAATGCAAGTTCTAATTTGAAACAATGGATTACAGCTTGGGAAGATGGAGTAGAAACTATGAGACCTTATGAGCCTAATTCTATAAGGGAAAACAAATATGGTACAACTAGCTTTTATGATTTATTTAATAAGATAATTGAAATAGATTTTCCGGAGAATACAATATTGTTAGGAGGAGTCAGATCTGAAGAGAGTCCTAGACGGCACGTGGCTATGACACAAGATGCAACGTACAAGTACATTACTTGGGGTAAGAAACTTAATCCGAGTAAAGGTCAATATACATTTTATCCTATATATGATTGGAGCTATACCGATATTTGGAAAGCTATACACGATAAGCAATGGATATATACTAAGGTTTATGATTATCAATATATGTATGGAGTTTCTATTAGAGCTATGAGGGTGTCTAATTTACATCACGAAACTGCTATTGAGACTTTATTTTATTTACAAGAAATTGAGAGAGACACTTGGACGGCTTTAACAAAAAGAATGTCCGGAATAGATACAGCCGGAAAACTATCGAAGGATGATTACTTTGTAAAAGAGTTGCCATTTATGTTTAGATCTTGGGAGGAGTATCGAGATTTTCTGACACAAAACCTTGTAAAAAACGATAAGCTAAGAAAGAAGTTTGAAAAGAAATGGATTGCATACGATGAAAAATATAAAGATATGCTTTTGAGAGACAAGCTTATCAAAGCAGAAATTAATACAATTTTAGCAAACGATATTGATTTAAACAAATTGCGTAACTTTACAGAGACACCGGAGATGGAGGACTTTAGAAGATGGTCTCGAGGTGAGGAATTAAAATACACTAGAATTAAAAACAGATACATACCTTATGAGTCTTGAAGAAAACATAAATATGGAATACGAATTAGCAGAAGATAAAATAAATTTTATTGAAGGTATTCAAGATCTTTTGCATAATTTATCCCCTCTAGGAAGCCAACCTGTTAACAGAGTAAAATGGGTAGACATAGACAAAGTACAAGCAAACGATTATAATCCTAACAGCGTAGCCAAAACAGAGATGAAGTTATTGTACACATCGATAGCACACGATGGTTATACTCAACCCGTTGTAACGGTTTATGACAAAAAAAAGGATAAATACGTTATAATAGATGGATTCCATAGGTATTTTACTTGTAAAAGCTATAAGGACATACTTGAAAGGAACCACGGTAAGCTTCCGGTAGTAGTTATCGAGAAAGACATAAACGATCGTATGGCTTCTACAATTAGACACAATAGAGCAAGAGGGAAGCATTCTATATCTGGAATGAGTAACATAGTATTTGAGATGTTAGATAACGGATGGCAAGATGCAGAGATCTTAGAGGAGCTTGGTATGGAGTCCGAAGAGTTGATAAGGTTGAAACACATTACCGGATTCAGTAAACTATTTGCTGACACAGACTATAAAAAATCTTGGGAACATAAAAAGCAATTACAAATCAAAAAGAAGTACAAAGATGAAAATCCAAAAGAAAAAATTATCTAGTATAAAACCATATTGGAGAAACGCTAGGAAAAATCAACGTACGGTTGAAGCTCTAAAGCAATCTATACAAAAGTATGGATTTAATCAACCTCTAGTTGTTGACACAAAAAATGTCATAATAACCGGACACGCTAGATACAAAGCTTTAATGCAATTAGGTTATGAAGAGATCGATTGCGTAGTAGCAGATCTTAGTGAGCAAAAAGCTAAAGAGTACCGAATAGCCGACAACAAAACTCACGAGCTTACTATATGGGATAACGATGAGCTAATGATCGAACTTAGAGAGATTGGTAACAATATAGATATGCAAGGATACTTCCAAAACATAAACCTAGATTCTTGGCTAGATGATTCAGTAGGATATAACATTACCAATACCTCTCAAGAGGACTTTGAGAAACAACAACATCAAATGGACAATAAGTTTAAAGATGAGGAGAGAGCAGAGAAAGCAATTGTAACTTGCCCACATTGTTTTGAAGAGTTTGAATTAGATAAAAAAGACATATAATGAGTGACAAAAGTGACACTATAAAAAAAGAGGATAAAGAACCGGCATTCGATAAGATTAAAACAAGTATGCTAGAAGCTCTAGAAAACTCTTTAGGAATTGTTTCAATAGCTTGTAGAAAAATCGGGATATCTAGACAAACTCATTATAGATGGCAAAAAGAGGATGCAGATTATGATAAAGCTTCTAAGGAGATTATAGAGGCTACAATCGATTTTGTTGAGTCTAAGCTATTCGATAATATCTCAGATAAAAAAGAAGCTTCTATTATGTTTTATTTAAAGTCTAAGGCAAAGCATAGGGGATATGTAGAAAGACAAGAGCTTGATATGGGAACTAATAATCATTTCCGAGTAGAAATCATAGATGAAGAAACTACAGACTAATGTAGTATTTAGACACCTGGAGCAAACTGATAAACGAATTATCATCGAGCAAGGTGGTACTAGATCCGGCAAAACTTATAACATATTGCTATGGATTATATTTGGGTATGCTTTAAAGAACACAAAGAAAACTATATCAATAGCTAGAAAGACATATCCATCTCTTAGGACTTCTGCTATGAGAGATTTTATTGAGATACTTAGATCCTACGAATTGTACGATGAGACGTTACACAATAAGTCAAGTGCTGAATATAGGTTAAATGGAAACCTTATTGAATTTATATCTTTAGATCAACCGCAAAAGGTACGTGGTAGAAAACGGGATTTGCTATTTATTAATGAGGCTAATGAGTTGCATTGGGAAGATTGGCAACAATTAGTATTCCGTACAAAATATCGCATTATAATAGACTACAACCCTAGTGACGAGTTTCATTGGATATATGAAAAGGTAAAGACTAGAGAAGATTCTGAGTTTCATATCACTACTTATAAAAATAATCCATTCTTAGATCCGGAGATCAAAAAAGAGATCCTCAGACTAAAAGACACAGATGAACAATATTGGAACATATATGGATTAGGTCAAGTTGGCGTTGGTAAAAGTTTAATCTTTAGATCAAACCTTGTAGACACTATACCATTAGATGCAGAGTTTTTAAGCTATGGTATGGACTTTGGATATACAAATGACCCTACGACATTAATTGGAGTCTACAGAAAGGATATGAGCCTTTACTTCGAGGAGTTAATATATCGAACCGGATTAACCAATAGAGATATTGCAAAGCAATTAGAGTCATTAGGAATCAATCGAAGGTCTGAGATCTTTGCAGATTCGGCAGAACCGAAAAGCATAGATGAGATTTATAAGTTTGGATGGAATATTAAACCGGCAACTAAAGGAAGAGATTCAATTAACATCGGGATCGATATGCTAAAGAGGTACACATTATTTATCACTAAGAATAGTACAAACACAATAAAGGAATTTAGAAACTACAAGTGGAAAGAAGACAAGAATGGTAATGTACTTAATACACCGGTTGATGCCTTTAATCATAGTTTAGACGCATTGAGATACGCAACCTATAACAAGCTATCAAGACCGAATTACGGCAAGTATGCTATTCGGTAGCTTTCTCCATTTGGTAGATCCTGTATTCTATAACACGATTATTACATTTGTTACAACAAGATCCCCAACTAGACAGAGGCTCGGGGTTGTGACCCCATCCCATAAACTCTACATTACAAAGACAACATTTATTTTTTTCCATAATTCTAATGTACAGATAAAAAAGTTATTAAAAAATTTTGTTTATAAGATATATTTTACTATCTTGCGGTATAATTAATAAAGAGAGGTTAATAACTCTGAACCTATATTCGATTTATTCGTCTTGGAAAGGGTGCTCTTAATCTCTCCTCTTATTAATAAAAAGTGTAATTTAAAACTATTGATATGACTAAAACTATTGACTTACTAAAAGAGTTCGAGAAAAAAAGCAAAAGAGCTGTCGATCTTGGAAATTTAATAGGGTTTGCTAAAACCTTGGAGAGTGACTTAGAGAATTATGTAATTCCTAAAGTAGAGAATAGAGGATCTACTCATTATGATAGAAACGATATTGCTAGAGACCTTAACGAAATCCTTAAAGATTTAAAAGATCTTATTGAAGGAATTGATAAAATAGAGATATAATGGATAGTAGGTTCGAGCATTTAGGTTGGCATATTGATTACTACTTTAATAAAAAGTATATTGGAAGTGAATTACTTGAGAAACCGGATAGAGAAAAAACCGGTTATGAAGGGCGTATCCGAAAGGTGCTAGATAAAGATCTAGTGCTAAAGGGTAAGAAGTATAAGATGGGTAGTATTGTTTTTACAGAATGTATTCCGTTATGTGGTAAGGTTGTCAGAGATAGTTTAAGGATAATTAATCCGCAAGATGTTGTTGATTGGGGTAAAATGTCTTAAAAATCTTTTTTTTTGTTTTGATTTAGTTAATTTAGGGGTGGCGAAAGCTGCCTCTTTTTTTTGTTAAAAAAATAATATCAACGTTATATAATCATATGAAAGTACAAGTTAAAATTCCCACAAGCTTAAACGAGTTATCGTTGTCTCAATATTCTAAATACATTGATATAGTAAATCAATTTGAAAAAATGAAGGATGAATCTTCAAATCCGGAGATCTTTTATCAATTAAAAACTCTTGAGATCTTTTGTGGTGTAAATTATGAGGATGGATTAAAGCTTAGGGTACAAGATGTAAAAAGAATAGTTTCTCAAATAGAAAAGTTACTATCAGAGAAGCCGGATCTAATAACAAAGTTTACAATAGGTGATACTACATTTGGCTTTATACCTAAGCTTGACGATATGACCTTTGGAGAGTACATAGATCTTGACACAAACTTAGGGGATTGGAATAATATGCATAAAGCATATGCGGTTCTTTACAGACCTATAAAAAAAGAGGATGGGGATAAGTACCTTATAGAAGAGTACAGAGGAGATGTCTATTATGAGGCTATGAAACATACCCCACTAGATGTAGTTTTTAGTTCTTTGGTTTTTTTTTATCATTTAGGGATCGACTTGTCGAACGCTATGACGAAATATTTGGAGGAGTCGACACCGGAGGTTTTGGAGCAGCAGAAACTTTTGGAAAAAAATGGGGTTGGTATCAATCGGTCTATACGCTTGCTCAAGGAGACATTACAAAATATGACAATATAACAAAAGAGAATTTAAACACTTGCTTACTAGCATTAGCATTCGAAAAGGAAAAGAACGAACTAGAAGCGAAACAAATTAAAAACAATTTCAAATGAGCGGTACAGGAGCAAGAGGATTTTATTTAATTACTGACACATTAAAAGACGAACTCGTAGCAGACGAATCAGTAAAGACAGTAACATATGGAGATATTACTCAAATAGATCTAAGTAAGCAAACCATATTCCCTTTGTCTCATATAATGGTAAACCAAGTCTCTCAACAAGAGAGAACCTTGAGCTTTAATGTAACCGTTATGACTATGGATATTGTAGATGAATCTAAAGATGCTACAACTGACATATATCTC
>Ga0206682_10001700_pt1 | contig 21301 bp, 17 predicted proteins | sample M240m12015metaG_FD_155444 | JGI IMG/M metagenome (GOLD analysis project Ga0206682, IMG submission 155444) | Ammonia-oxidizing marine archaeal communities from Monterey Bay, California, United States - M2 40m 12015 | ecosystem: Environmental > Aquatic > Marine > Intertidal zone | place: USA...
ATATGCGTATGATTTCATATAATTATATTTATCTGTCATAATTCTGTATTGTATTTTATCTAACTTTTCTAATTCAACAGACTCAATTCCTGTTGGTGTTTGAACATATAATTTATTTTTATAGACCTTCTTAAGTGTTCCTTTTAAGGTTTTCCCCCTTGAGTAATTCAGTACTACATATTGTGGTTTTTTAATGTCTAATATAATTTCCTCCGCCCTTAAGAAGTCCATTCCTTTATACATGGCAGTTCTATCTTTTTTTGTAAAAATAGGTTTTGAGTTAACCATATTTTGTAAAGTTTTGAATTCTGCTTCATTTAATATCAGGCTATCAATTGCAGTTCTTTTATTAATTATCTTAGTAAAGTTAATTTTATATTCAGTTTTTGATAATTGTATAAACTGAGCATTCTTAAAGCCTTCCTCATTTGGAAATATTCTGTAAAACCGGTTTTCATGAACATCAATAATTGTACCAACATTTTGGCTTAGAACAACAACATTAGTTTTGCTATAAAGAGATGAAATAAGGAGTATAAAATATAAAATTTTGTAAATCACCTTAACAATTTAAAAGTTGAACGATGTTTCAATAGTTGTTTGTTTAATAGGCTCTAAGTCCCCTATACCATTTTCGCGATAAAATTGTCTAAAATCCCAAATAAGACTCACCCCTTTGCTTAGCTCGTATCCTATTTTATACCCCATGATGGTGTTAATTGAAGGGTTTGTAAAGTCAAAAGGATTATCATCATTATTTCTTTGGAAATAAGCTGAAGCTGAACTTATTTTTGGAATATTTTCTGTATTAAGGCTTAGAAAAGAACTAAAACTTTTTATTTCTGAGGTATCAGATTTCATATTTGCATACGACGCGGTAAAGTTAATCAAGTTTAATAAATCAAAACCGGCCGAACCATATAATCCGCTAGAAGAGTTTGAAGAAGATTCATCAAAAGTTCTGAACACATTCATATCTTTTGTTCTTATAATTGTCTTATCGCCTTCTAGAGTAGTAGAAATTCTGTTTAAATCATATGCTTGATCAAAAAAGTTAGGAACATAAGAGTCTCTTATTAACCTGTATTCCATAGAAAGATCAACAAACCCAAATAATCTTGATCTTAAGCCTGGGATTGTGATTCCAGTCCCAGACCTTTTCTTTCGCGTAAATGTGGTGTCGGAACCCACAATATTTACAACACCTGGGAAAGTTAATTTATTGTATTCAGTGTAAACTTTTAAAGAAATTAATTTTGAATTTAAAATTGGATAGCCAAGATCAAAACCTATGGCAGAAGTTGCAGCTTTATTATTTTTAAGACTAAATGGTGTAGCTTTTAATGTAATTGAATCATCCCCATCCAAATCATACAGGTTATCTCCATCTGCATCTATATCCCACCTAGCCGGATCTAATTCATCATGAGGGTCAGGAATGCCATCCCCATCAGTATCATTCCATAAATTAAGACTATCCGGAAAATCATCAAACACATCAGGGTAACTATCTCCGTCCTTATCCTTTAATCCTGAAAACATATTTTGATCTAAAATATAATTAAAACCAAATGTTAAGGGGATATCCTCTGATAAGGTATAAGAACCCCTAAAGCCTGTAATTGTTCCACCTCTTGAAATATCCTTTAAGTTGGCAAAAAATATCTCTGTGCTAACTGGACCTATATTTACCCCAGTATTTAGACCGACCCTTCTTACGCTTGGGAACTCCATCATATTAGAATAATTATTCATAAGACCACCGTAACCGAAAGTCATACCTTCAATCGAACCATATTTTCCCCAAAAGACTTCAGACTTCTTACCATATTTTATGTATAATATTTTATCTAATAATAAACTTAGATCTTCTCCTATCTCCCATTCATCATATCTTATATTACCATTATTGTCTATATATAAAACCAAATCAAGACCGAAGCCCACTTTACCAATATTTATTTCTGGTCGAAGAGCTATTTGATTATATAGGACATCGTCTATAGTTACTGAACCTATTCCTAAACCCATCGCAAATGGGTCAGCTGGAGGCTCATTCATAGGAGGTTCTGTAGTCTTTTCTACGCTCTCTTTTTCTTCAACTTCTATTTCCTTAGAATCATTTGTCTCTGTAGGTTCTTCTTCTTTTAGCTCTATGAGTTCTGGCTTTTCTTGAATTAGATTTTCAGTTTTAGGCTTCTGTTTTTTAGTTTTTTCAAAATTTGTTTCTTCTTCATTTTTAATCTCAGGTAAGTCTTCGATTTCTGGATCTTTAGGATATTCTTGCAAGGATGAAGGAGCTTGGACCAAGTTACCACTTGAATTACTAACTGCTTTTTGACCTGCTCCAACATTAACAACTTCTCCACTTACCATATTAAGAACCTCAAACAGACCCTCTTTACATATAAACTGATCAACTCCAGACTGTGAAACTATTGCTGCAAACTGTGTGCCTTTTACACTTGCAACTGAAACAGGTGTTTGGATTCTATATGTTTTTGTTCTATTTTCTTTTTTAACATCATTTAATAAGGTTCCATATTCTAATTCAACGGTTCGAGAATTTCGAGTATCCATAAATGCGAATTTTGTATTTTCTCGAATTTTTATTACAGAACGATCATCAATATATATAATCGCACCAAAAGATCGCTCACCCACTTTAATTTCATCTCCATTAGATATTGGTAAACCTATTTTTGCTCTTTCTGAAAAAGTACTCATACCTAATCGCTTCAAATAAACATTTCCGTCTACTTTCACTAATCTTGCAATTATTTCACCATTTACATATGTACAAACTGATATAAATATTAAAAAAAGCTTGATATAGAACATCATTATATATTGGACCTTAATTTATTGTTATGAATTTAGTTTTTTAAAGAGCGATAGACCAATGCCTCAATCGAAATAAATTCAATACCTAATTCATTTCTTAATGCAATTTCGCATGTTCGACTAGAAGAAACACCAATAGTAGACTTTAGGGGAAAGTGCGCTGACCTCTTTATTGAATTTTTAGTAAGCTCAGGGTATTTTAGTCCTCTATCACCACCCATCCCGCAGCAGAAATCTTCTTTCCTGTCTTCAATAGTCTCAACACAGTTTTGAGCAATTGAATGAATTATAGATGCAGGTCCAGCAGGTTGATCAGAACAAACTGAATGGACATAACATGTTAGGTTTAATTTTTTAATACTCAACCTACTTTTAATAGTATTTAAAAAATCCAAAGAATCCATAATTTTGATTTGTTCAAAATTCATACTCTTTCTGATTGTTTCTGTACATGGACTCATATCAATTATGATAGGTACTTTATATTTTCTGTATGCCTTTTTTATTTGGTCAATCAACATACCTTGAATAATACCACCTGATTTAGTGTATCCCTTAGATGAAAAAGCCATTCCGCAACATAAATCATAAGATTTATCCATCATTAAAACTTTTAATGATGCTTTTTCAGCAATTTTAACAATGTACTCTGAAGAACTAACATCTGAGTTATCCGTAGAAATGACTCTATTAATACATGTTGGAAATAATATGTAATCAGGATTGTATATTTTTTTAATTTTTCCAATTTTATTAATTTTAATTTTACTAATAGGTATAATGGGTATACGGTTTTCACTAATTTTATTGACATAATTTGATAACTTACTAAAAATGCTTTCACCTACCACTTTTTGAAGTAAGATAAACAACTTCAGTAAAAATCGAATTAAAGTAATAAATATGTTGAATTTTTTTACAACTACCTTTAAAAATAAACCTTCTTTTTTACGAACAGATCTTAGTTCTTTAACTAGTTTTCCTGTATCTATATTTACAGGACATTCTATTGCACATAGACCATCTGTGACGCATGTATCACTTACACCATGTTGAAGTATTTTTTCTTCTTCGATTTGGAGTGTTAAGCCTTGTGTCTCCCTCATTATTGCAATTCTCTGCCTAGGTGTAAAGGTGTATCCTCTACTTGGACAAATATTTTCACAAAAGCCACACTCAACACAAGAATCTACTATTTTGTTTACTAATGGCGTTTTTTTTATATTTTTAAGGTGAATTTTAGGATCAGAGGATAATAAAACATTTGGGTTTAAAATTCCATTTGGATCAATTGATTTTTTTAATTTCCACATCATTTCATATATAGGTCCACCCCATTCAGTTTCTACAAATGGAGCCATATTTCTACCAGTTCCATGCTCAGCTTTCAAAGAACCATTGTATCGATTTAGCGTTAAATCAGCTAAGTCATTCATCATAAATTCATAATTTTTAATACCTGAATCAGAGTTAAAGTCAACCGACGTTATAAAATGAAGGTTACCATCTTTTGCATGACCAAAAATAACTCCATCATGAAATTTTCTTTTTGTGAATATTCTTTTTAGTTCATTAATTACAGGAGCTATGCTACCTATATCGACAGCTATGTCTTCTGTTATAACACTTTTACCATCTTCCCTAAGAGCACCTATTGTTGGATATAATCCTTTTCTAATTTTCCATATTATATCTCTATTATTTTTATCAGTTACAATTAAGGTTGATCTAATATTACTGTTTTTATCTGAATACTTTTTTGTTTCTTTAATTAGTGATTTTATTTCATTTGGAAATTCATGTTGATATTCTATCAATATTCCAGTGCTTCCTGGCATTATTGAATCAACTTTATAAGGTGAATTTTTATAGTGTACAGCTGTTCTCAAAGATGCATCATCTAAGAATTCAATAGCTTTTGCACCAAGATCTTTATAGAAAGGAATAGCCTTGCATGCCTCCTCTGGACTATTAAATATTATTAGACCAGTTCCTATATTTTCATAGGTTTGGATTGTATTTAATATGGTACTTATGATGAATCCAAGAGTACCTTCTGAACCAATTAGTAAATGAGAAAAAATATCTATTGGTCGATCAAAGTCAATAAATGCATTCATTGAATAACCAATGGTATTTTTAATTCTATATTTTTTTCTTATTGTGTTTAAAATTTTAGAATCTGTTTTAATGGTTTCTCTTATCTTTGTGATTGTAGCACATAAAATTTTCTCTTTCTGAATAAACCTCTCATTTTCATTTGGGTTATCCGTGTTATAGATATTCCCATTAGGGAGCATAAAACTTAAACTTTTTAATGTATGATATGCATTGAACTCTGTTCCGCAAACCATCCCAGATGAGTTATTTGATAAAATTCCACCTATTGTAGCAGAATTAATAGATGCAGGATCAGGGCCTAATTTTGTTTTATATGGTGAAAGAAATGAATTTGCATGGGCAGCTACTACCCCAGGTTCTAAGTGAATAGATTTACCATTATCTAAGATCTTGAACTTTTTCCAATTATGAAGGATTTCGGCTATAATACTATCAGAAACAGACTGTCCCGAAAGCGATGTGCCTCCAGCTCTAAAGGTTACTGGAGTTTTTGAAGCATTAGCAAATTCCAATAGGTTTCTTACATCATGTATATTTCGAGGTTTTACTACAGATTCTGGCATAAGCCTATACATGCTCGCATCTCGGGCATATGCAGATCGAGTTATTCGATCAGTAAAAACTATTTTTTCATCTATCAAATCACTCGATTTTATCATTTACCTTTATCGTAAGCATCTAGTATTATTTTTGGAACTTTTATAGCCATATTTTTTCTATAGTTAAAAGCAACCATTTTAAAAGTTGCAGCACACAAAAGACGGTTACTATTTTTTTTTACTATTACTGAATCAATATCGTAGCTAGTATTTCCAATTCTTGAAATTTTATTTCCAATTTCAAGAGTTTCGGGATGAGATATCTGGTGGAAATAGTTAACCTCTAAAGAAGCTAATATAGCACTTTCATCCATTTCTCGTGCAAGCCCTGGATATCCTAACTTTTCGTAGAGCTCTACTCTAGAGGACTCCATATAAGTTAGGTATGTAGTATGGTTAAGATGGCCAATAGCATCCATATCTCGCCACCGAGTCTTTATTTCAGTCCAAAATAAGAATCTACTTCTCTGTATATTATTTTTATTAATCATAATAAAAATTAAATAAACTATTACAACTCACATATGAAAATATGTAACAACAAATATTATTTTTTGTAAATTATTATAATGAAAATTTTACTTAAAAGTTCTTTATTAATGCTCTCATTTATTATGAGCCAACCTAAAGAACAAATAGAGTTTCAGCTCAATACAATATCAGGTGTTATTTTTAATGCTGCAGATTCAACCCCATTAATGGACCTTAAAGTTGAGATATTAGCAGGGAATAATATTCTAAAAGATTCAACTTTCACCGATGAGAACGGATATTATAGGATGGAAAATGTTGGATTTCTTTGGAAGCCTAAAATGAGATTTTCGCTTCAGAATTTTCAAACTAAATTATACAAACTTGATCCAGAAAAGCTTGATAGTCTAAATGATATGCTAATTGGAGAGGTTGTATTTCCTGTCCCTGATGAAGAACAAATACCTGAGCTAAAAAGAAGTACGATTAAATCCCGCGCTGAAATATTTTTCATAAAACATAACGTTTTTTATAATTTAAAAGATAATCAAAGTGCTGAGAGGATTGTAATTGACACATGTATAGCAATAGAAACTGATCCTGGTTTTATTTTAATAAAGGTCAATGACATAATATATGATGTTGCAAGATGCTATGTACCTCAAGAAGGAAAATATGAAAACCTTTCATATATTTTAAAAAGCTTACTTACAGAACCCATTTTTGAAAAATCCGGGAATCCTAAGTTTCTTCCAGATAGACTTTTAGAACCGAATGTATTATTTGGTTCAATTATTGATTTTAAGACTGGAGAAAAAATAATGGGTACAGAAGTTCATATACCAGCTTTAAGGCAAAGAAGAATTTCAGATGAAGATGGTAAATTTGCATTTACAATAGACAAACCCGGTATATACGAAATATTATTAGATCCCTTGGTTAATAAACCATCTAAGAAGATGGGAAAATCTTACATAATCATTAAGACGAATAGAGGAGGATGGTACAAGTCCAACCAATATTTATTAAATTGAAATTCATTCCTTATTCAAAACTTTTTCTTACATTTATTATATACATTATGGAGTTAATTATGTCTCAATCAAATATCGCAACTTTAGGAGGAGGGTGTTTTTGGTGCGTAGAAGCTGTTTTTCAACGCGTAGAAGGAGTGATTCAAGTAAAACCAGGCTATGCTGGGGGTCATATAAAAAATCCGACATACAAAGAAATCTGCAAAGGTAACACAGGACATGCTGAGGTAGCTCAACTTACTTTTGATAATAAAATAATAACCTATGAACAGATATTGAATGTTTTTTGGCAAGCACATGATCCAACAACATTGAATAGACAAGGAAACGACAAAGGGACTCAATACAGATCTGTAATCTTTTACCATGATGAAAAGCAGAAAGAGATTGCTATGATTTCATTAAAAAATGCCGATAAATCCAACTATTGGCCTGATCCTATTGTAACTGAGATAACAGAAATTAATAGTTACTCTGATGCTGAGGACTATCATAACAATTATTACAATGATAATAAGAATCAACCATACTGCATGTTTGTCATTAAACCAAAACTTGATAAATTAGATAAACTTGGAATTATAGATTAAATTTTCTTGGAATATTCTTTTATGGTATTAATAAGTGCATCAACTCCAGACTCAGGCATTGCATTATAAATTGAAGCTCTGAACCCACCAACAGAACGATGCCCTTTTAAAGTTTTAAGGCCTCTCTCCTCACAAAATGAAAGAAAATCTGCGTCATTATTATTGCTGTTTGAAAAAACAAAAGGAACATTCATATAAGAGCGATCTTCTTTTTCTACTGGACAATAAAAATGTTCATTAGAATCAATCTCATTATAAAGTTTTTGTGCTTTTTGAATATTTACTTTTTCTATATTCATCAGACCACCATTTTTTTCTAACCACTTTAAAGTTTCGTTTACCACAAAAACTGAAAACACTGGAGGAGTATTAAACATTGATTTTTTTTCAACATGAGTTTCATAATTTAACATTGTATGTAATTTTCGATGATTTAAACCAACTAAATCATCTCGGATAATAACGAGTGTTACGCCAGCTGGTCCCATGTTTTTTTGAGCTCCAGCATATATAAGTCCAAATTTTGATACATCAAATTTTCGAGAGAAAATATCTGAAGACATATCGGCAACTAAATAGCTTTCTGTTTTGAGAGGAATTGGAAATTTATGAAATTGAGTTCCATAAATTGTATTATTGCTCGTAATGTGTAAATAGGAAGAATCTTGATTTTGACTAAGATTTTTTGGAATATGATTAAAATTTGTTTCTTTTGATGTGCCTGAAATATTCACGTTTCCAACAATTCTACACTCTTTTATTGCCTTAGTAGACCATGAACCAGTTTCTATATAATCAGCTACACCATTCACCGGTAATAGATTTAAAGGCACCATAGAAAACTGAGAAGAGGCACCTCCTTGAAGCCATAAAGGGTGATAATTACTGGGAAGATTTAATAATTCTTTTACTCTTTTTGTCGCCTCGTCAAAAAGATTCATAACATCTATACTTCTGTGGCTCATTTCCATGAGACTAATACCTGTCTTATTATAATCTAAAGAAGCTTTTGATGCTGCTTTTAGTACATCACTAGGTAAACATGCTGGACCAGCGCTGAAATTGAATATTTTCATATTAGTTCTAATTATAATTAAAAGGTTATTAAATAATATAAAAAATACTATATATCAGCAAAAAAATACCTTAATAATTAAGGTAATTAATTCGATTTATTTTTAAAACCTACTCTTCTTTTTATTTAGTCTTTTTTTGCCTTTATAATCTTTAAACTCATTTTTCATTTCCCTCAACATTCCTTGTTTAAAAACTGTAAGTATAGCTATTTGCTTTGGTGATAATATATTCTCAACATTAAGTAAAAACTCTTTTCTTTTATCAATCTTTAATTTTTGAATTTTAAAATATCTTTCTTGAATATTTCTTACTCCAGTTTTGGAAAAAGTTCTGTTATCACTTAAGTCTTTTTGTACTTTATCTCCTATCTCTCTTTCCTCGTCATTCATTTTCTTTATATCTTCCCTGAACTGTCTAAATTGTGGGAAAAATGATTCTGATTGTTTAACTGTCAGTTCCAACTTATCAGTAAGCCTCCAAATCATCATATTATCCATTCTCTGTTTCTTTGAATTTGATCGACTATTTAAATTTTGAAACTCACTCGGATGATTATGAAGTCTCTTCTCTTGAGAAAAAAGTAAAGTTATAGATAATAATATTAAAAAATATTTCATAATTGTTCCTCTTTTATTAGGTTTACTTCATCAAAAAACTCTAGGGTTTCCCAAATTTCTCCTGATACAAAAATAGTTTCAACTAATTCTTGAAAATATATGCTATCAACTAATAGAGAGTCACTCTCATAGTTTAGGAATTCAGAATCTTTACCTATTTCAGATTCGGAAAAATTTTTGAAATGAACTATTTCTTCCTGGGTTTCAATTGGGCTCATAAATTTAAATAATATTAATATTAAAGAGAAAATTGAAACAGAGTACTTTAATGTTCTATTTTTTTTATTTTCATTGATTTTATTATGCAGGGAATCAATAAATTTTTCTTCATTTACTTTCCCATCATAATTAATATGATATTTTTTTAATTCATTTTTCAAATCACCCATTATTTTAAAAGTCCTTTAAGGTTATTTACCGCGTGATGAAAATGTACCTTAGCCGTTCCAAAATTAATTCCCATAACATATCCAATTTCTTTATATGGTAATTCTTCTGCAACTCTAAGCATAACAACTTGTCGTTGTTTTAATGGTAATTTACCAACCGCATTCCATAATTCTTTTCGAGTCCAGGAAGTTTCAAGTAGCGTATCATTCTCACCTTTTTCAACCGTTTGATCCAAATGGAGTAGATTCCTCCATCTATTTCTTTTAAACCATGTATTCGCAGTATTCATATTCACACGGTAGAGATATGTTGTGAATTTTGATTGAAAATTAAATTTCATTAAGTGCTTGTTTAATTTAATAAATACATCTTGTGCTAGATCTTCAGATTCCATTTGATTGGAAGTGATATTATAAAAAAATCCAATTGTATTTTTAAGATGTCTAAGAACTAGTGCATTATATGATTTCATATCACCTTTTTGGAATTTTATTATTAGTTCTTTATCAATATCAATCATGCTCTAATAAATTATACTCATTATTTTACTAAAAGTTAAAAAATAGTCTATATTTATTTTATTATCTGTAATTTTCAAACATGTCAAAAACTACAGCGAATCAAAAACAAAAAGAGGCTATAGAACATCCTTTAGCACCTTTAATGATTCTCGCAGGTGCAGGGACAGGAAAAACATTTACATTAGAATCTCGAATAATTTTCATGATAAGAAATCATAGTGTAGACCCTAAGCATATTTTAGCTATTACTTATACCGAAAAAGCTGCAAAAGAACTAAAAAGTAGAATAATAAATCAAGTTGGTAAAATAGGTGAAAACATTACGATAAAAACTTTTCATTCTTTTTGTTATAAGATTTTACAAGATTATGGGAAGCATGTATCTTCGCAGTTATTAGACCAAAGTGAAGCTATACATATTTTTTTAGAGCGCTTTGATGAATTAGGTCCTTTTGAATCAAATGAATTTCCAATGGATCCACAAAAAGCGATCATTAGTAGTTTTATTCCTTTTTTTAATCGAATGCGTGATGAGTTAATAAATCCATTAAAAAAATCAATTCCAACTTCAGAATTGATTGATGATGAGATCAAAGCACAACTTGCAGATTTAAAAAGAATTTATCCACTATTTCAGGAATGGAAAAAAAAAATGAATGTGATAGACTATGGTGATATGATTCTATCCTGCTATAATCTTCTTAAATCCAATAATCAGGTCCTGAACTTGGTACAAGATAAATTTAGAAATATCATTATAGATGAATTTCAAGATAATAACTATGCGTTAAATGAAATTATAAACTTGATAAGTGATAAAAGGAAACAGATTACGGTTGTTGGTGATGATGATCAGGTCATTTATAGTTTTAGAGGTGCAAATATGTATAACATAAAAGCATTTCAAAATAAATATAAATTGCATAATTCATTTAAATATATATCACTTGAGAAGAATTACAGATCATCTCAATCAATTCTAGACCTTGCAAACTCTACAATTAGTAATAATGTAGATAGAATGGAAAAAAACCTAGAAGCAGAGCAATCATATGAAAATATAAAACCAATTAGGTTTTGGGGAGAAAAAGAAGCTCAATTAAATTTTTTAGTTAAAGAAATTAAATATTTGAAAGAAGATTCAATCTCTCTAAATAATATTTCTGTTTTATGTAGGACTCACAATCAATGTTCCATTATAGCAGATGTTTTACAAAAAAGTGGAATATCAACTCAACCTAGATTTAGTAGCTTTTTTCAAATAAAAGAGATTCGAGATATTATTTCGTGGTCTCAGGTTGTTGCAAATGGACTCTATAAAGAAACTGGTTTATATAGAATAATTGAGCAAAACTGTGGTTATAAGACTGCTAATAAAATTTATAATTATTGTAATAAAAAAAGACCAACCTCTTATTCTCATCTTATTGAAAATGATAAACTTCTTCTAAATGAATATCCAGAACTTCTAGAAATAGTAAGTTTAGTAAAAGCTCTTAGAGGGTCTCTTGCAAAAAGGTCTGCAAGTGAGGTTATCTGGGAAATAGTTACTAGAATAGATCTCTTAACTGAAAAATCAAAAAAATATTCCTTAGATGATCACTTTGTATTATTAAATGTAGGCAATTTATTAAAACGTTCACAAGATTTTACAAAACGAAATCAAATCAAATCCTCATTACGTTCATTTAATATCTACATAGAATCAATTATGAATACAGGTGGGCTTCCTTCAATCTTACCAACTAACCTTAAAAAAAGAAATGGAGTTATTGTAAATACTATACACGGAGTTAAAGGTGGCGAATTTCCAATTGTATTTCTTCCATTTTTAAGATCTGCTAGTTTTCCATTAAATTTTAGAAAAGAAAAGGTTATCAGCAAGCCACCTGATCAATGGCTAAAGTATAGTCAAAGCACTGATTTGACTAGTAAAGAGCATCATATGCAAGAAGAACGAAGATTGTTTTATGTAGCAATCACAAGAGCTAAAGAAAAGCTCTATTTATTAGTCCCTAAAAAAGCAACTTCAAAATTAGTTAAAGAATTACCTGACCATTTATTAGAGGATCATACAATGAATACAGAAGAAGATCTTTCCATCAATACATATTCTAATCTTAGGGTTAAATATGAAAATTTATTACAGAATGCATTAAACCTGGAAATGTACAATGAAGTAATAAACCTAACTAAGGCCCTATCAAAAATAAAGGATTATGAAAATAAACTAAAAATCACATGGGGTGAAGAGGAATGGGAAATCACCTTGAAAAATGAGCTGAGAGCTAAGTTTCAACCTGAAATACCAGAAACGCTTAATCTTTCAGCTAGTGCAATTGAAACATATCAAACATGTCCTTTAAAATTTAGATTTGGACGAATAGATGGAATTCCTCAAAATGCTAAAAAGCCACAACTTATTTTTGGAAATATTATACATCTAGTTTTACAGCGTTTTCATGAACCAAATAAAGAAATTTCTAAAGAACGAATACTTAGATTATTAGATGAAGAATGGAAAAAAGATGACTTTGACTACTCCGTTCGAGAAGAAAAATTTAAAGAACAAGGTATTGAGATTTTAATTGACTATGTGGAGAATATTAAGGATAACATTCCAAATGTCATACGAACTGAAGAACAATTTAATTTTAGCTTAGGATCAATCACTATTCGCGGTGCAATTGATCGGATAGATAAAATTGGTGAAGGAGTTGAAATAATAGATTATAAGACTAGTAAAACTTCTTCTTCGGCAAAGTCCAACCTCCAACTTGCAATTTACTCCATGTATTTAGAGCAGCTAGAGGATCCATTACTTGGCGGAATTCCTTTTAAATCATCATTATATTTTTTAAGAGATAAAGAAAAACCTATTCGCGATCACTCCTTTACAACAGATCAAATAGCTAATTCCAAAGAAGAAATTATAAGTGTAGCTGCTGGAATACGAAATAAAGAATTCGAACCAAAAACTGGAAAGCATTGTGATTGGTGTGATTACAAAGCATTAGCATGCCCCGCATGGGAAAAGTAATAAATTCTTAAAACTACAAGTAGAATAGAATCTATTTTTTCAGAATCTGATACTCTATTCTTCCTGTTAACTTATCTCCAGAAAAAACAACTGTTTTAGGTACTCCTGAGGACGAAATAGTATCATTTATAGTTGAAATAACTTCATCAAAAATACCTATAGTTAAAGAAGTATCTAAATTTGAGTCAATTATATATATAAAAGACGAATCTGATGATGTTATTCTTAAATCTTTAATGACTAATGTAGAGAGGTAAATATCATCCTCTAGTAAGGATATATCTAAATCCCATTCTAAATTATCTGAATAATCATCGGCCAATATTGATAATGAAAAGTAATCTACATCATTAATTATAGCTGGTATATTTTCCAATAATCCATCCTCATAATCGGGTGGAGAAACACATGATGGCAATAAAAGTGATATAAGTAGAGATAATTTGATTGATAATTCATTCATTTTTTAAATTCCATTTTTGTATTCTTTTTACCAAGTTGTAATTCAGATATTTTTTCCATTGGTTTTTGTAATGCTCTTAATCTTGGTCCAGTTAAATCTTCATAATGATTTGATAAGGAATTAATAGACTTTCCTAAAAAGTCTATTTTTTGAGTAAAATGCTCCCATTGATTTTTAAAAACACCAACGAGTTCCTGCATCTCGCCTGCTTTTTGTTCCATTGAAAAACTTGATACAGCCTGCCTAATAAGGGAAAGGATAGCATAAAGTGTAACTGGAGAGCATAACATTATTTTATTTTCTAATGAGAAATCTATTAAAGAATTATCCTCTTGGTTTAAAAAGGAATATATACTTTCATTTGGTATAAACAGTAAGACATAATCTACTGTTGTTCCCTCAGGGTCAATGTATGATCTTTTGGAAACTTCTTTAACTCTATTTCTAACGTCTTTGATAAAAGCCTTTTTTTCAACATCTCTGTCATGCTTGTTTTCAGAAGCAATGTACTTTTCATAATGAGCAAGTGGAAATTTAACATCCATATTTAGTGATTTTTTATCTGGTAAAAAAAATGTGAAATCAGGTCTATCCGATCCAGATTGCATTTGCTGTTTATAGTTAATCCCTTCAGTTAAGCCGATAAATTGGAGGATATCTTCCACCATTCTCTCTCCCCATTGCCCCCTTGATTGAGAACTAGAAAGAATTTGTCTTAATTGAGACGTTGTACTAGAAAGCTCTCCAACACTCTTTCTGGATTCTTCCATCTGGGATTTCAGAGCAATTGTATTATCTGACAAGTTCTTTAAATCATTTTTCATTACTTTTAGCGTCGAATCAATCAGTTCTTTTTTTTGAATTAATTGTTCATCAGATTTTCCAATTAAAGTATTGAACTTATCCTCAGCTAATTCAAGAAACTTTTTTTGATTATCAACAAGAGCTTCATTTGAAAGTGCTGCAAAGACTTTTTCTATTTGATTTTGATTACTGTGAATTGAGTCTATTTCCTTTTGACGAAAGTACCAAACTCCAATAGAACCGATTATTACACCAAGGAAAAAAGTTAAAGTTGTATCTAATTGCACTTATTTAAAGCGTAAGAGAAAAAGAATCGACTAAAATTCCTGGACAAGCTGTAGCACCCAAGGACCGTCCACCATAAGTACCTACTTCCGGGTTACTGTATAATCGATCTTCAACTTCTGAAAGTTGATCACCAAAGAACCTATAAAAAGAGTCATCAAACCTCATTGTTTCAATTGGAGCTACTATTTCTCCACCCTCAACCCAAAAACAAGCATATCTAGTGAGACCCGTGATACGACCACCCGGATTATCACTCCAATTTAAGTAATGAATATTTGATAAAAACAAACCTCTATCCAGTCTTTCAACCACATCATTTTGATTTAAATTTCCAATAGCCATTCTAGGGGATCTTAAAAATTCTCCATTTTCTGCATAGTTAGATTGGAGTCCATATTCTTTTGCGGACCTGGAACTAATAAGCGTATTCTTTAATTTACCTGCCTCAATCAATGCTAGTTGATCTGGTGCAACTTCGCCATCCGAATTAAACTTAGGACAATAGCCTGGAGAAAAATCTTCAATCACGGAGAATTTCGGTGAAAGCCTAGCATCATTATGTCTCATTTTACCAAAGCCACTACAGCCTTGCCTCAAGGAAGCCTCACTTATACCATTCCATGAGAACATACCAAGAAAATCTGATACTGCAGCTGATTCAAACCATGTTCTATAATCACCTGTTTTAATTTTTATAGGCTTTCTCTCCATCAACGATAATTTTTCTTTACTCCTGTTTACATAACTTTCATATTCATCTTGATTCCAGTCATTTCCTGAAAAAGAACCTTTCACCATTTGATGATTTGAAGTGACTAAAGAATAATCCAAACTATATGTATCTGTTTCAAACCAATGATTTTGCCCTTTACTGTTCGCATTACCTCTGAACATCTTTCCATTTGCTAGAATCCCAACAAAATCAGTACCTGACATAGCAGGCAAAATTGCATCAATAGAGTCTTCAAATTTTAGCCCACTTGACACTTTGACCACATTACTTGAGCCTAAGTTTTTTGGTGGTACTAAAAAAGGATCTTCAGGTAATTCATTGGTCTCGTTTCTCATTCTTTCAATTTCATGCTTACCCCTGGCTAGATCAATTTCCATATTTCCAGAAATTGTAAAACCACCTCCACATATTCGATTATTTGAAATAAACTTAAGTTCAATATCCGCATCATCTACAAGCCCTGTTTGCCTTACTGATGCATTATTAAAACGTATAAACTGACTATTTTCACCTGAAAAAGATAAAATAACATCTTCACCAGATTTCAATTCTTTAAAAAGTGATTCACTGATACTTTTAAAAACTTTTTTCATTACACACCTCCAAAAACTTGAATTTTATCGAATAAACATGCTGGTGAAGCATGACCTACCCTTATTACTTGATTAGGTTCTCCCTTACCACAATTTGGAGTCCCATATATACCAAAGGTATCGCTGTTCCCTACACCTTTAAGGCTATTCCAAAAAGGAGTAGAAACACCTCTATAATTAGGGTTTTTAAGTACTTTTGTCAATTTTCCATTTTCAATCAACCTTCCGTATTCACACCCAAATTGGAACTTGTTCCTATAGTCATCAATGGACCATGATTTATTACTCTCAACATAAACTCCGTGCTGAACTTCTGCGATTAATTCATCAAAACTCTGATTACCTGGCTCTAGATTTATATTTGCCATTCGATCAATAGGTGCTCTATTCCAACTACTTGCTCTAAAATTAGCAACACCATCCAAACCTGATCGTATCTGGCTTTCTTGCCCACCGAGCCCCCTTACGAGTAAACCATCTTTAATTAAATGTTCTTTGGTGGCTTTTAAACCACCATCATCGTATGCATATGATGCAAACTCAGATTCTAATGTTGGATCAAAAGTGATATTCATTAATTTTGATCCATACTGCAACTTTCCAAAATCTTCTAATTTAACAAAGCTCCACCCTGCATAATTTCTTTCATCTCCTAGAATCCTATCAACTTCTAGAGCATGACCAATACTTTCATGAATTTGTAACATCATTTGATCTGGAGCTATTACCAAATCCATTTCTCCAGTAGGACAATCTTCTGCGTTTAATAGCTCAATCGCTTGCTCTCCAATTCTATTCGCATTCGCAAAAATTTCATATTTATCAAAATATTCCATTCCCATTTGCCTACACGTCCCACGCATTCCACCAAATGTCCTTGTCTGTTGATTTGATCCGTCTGCAGCTGTGGCACTAAGATCAAACTCAAACATTAAAAAATCCTGATTTATATCACTTCCATTGGAACTGACAAACTTAAAATTTGATTCTATTACTTGACAGAGTGAAGAAGCACTAACAATTTTATCATTTACTTTTAGATGATTATATGCTTCTAATAGCACCTCGTTTAGTCTACCAGCAGAAAGTGAGTCTCTATCTTTTTCAAATGGAGAAGAATATGAACCTTGATGGGATGGTCTTGCTGACTCATCAAAAGAGTGGACTGAATGCCTTGATGCTATTTCTGCTTGTTTAAATGCTTTTTTTGCAGCCCTTGATATACCTTGAGAAGTCATATTTGGTGTACCAAAATAACCAAATTGACCATTAACCAATACCTCGACCATTATTCCATGTGTTGATGCTGAAGCATTAACCACCGGCACACCATCTCGTATCATCCTCGGAGTATGAGCTTCATAAACCTCCCTTAAGCCAACCCAGTCAGCAGGAACATCAATAGCACTCAATAGTTTTTTAATATCTACATCTAATTTCATATTAATTCTCTTTTTTATTATTTCATTAAACCGTCAAAAATTGTTTTTTTTATATGCACAAGTTTATAATTCAATCTTTTATTAACAAAGAAGGTTAGGTCAAAAGGAATAAAAATTAATTAGTATGTCAATAAGGCATTTATGAACCTCTTTAAACATTATTTATCTGTCATAAAGTCAATTTAGACCTAAAATTAGGCGCTGTTTAGAAAATGGAAGACTTTTTGTATACATTAATTAATTACAATAAATATAAACAAGGAGTTAAAATGAATATAATTTCATGGAAACCAAAACCAAAAGTATTGGTCAACGATATAGATTCAGTTTTAGATAGTTTTTTTCAAAATGATTGGTCATTTGAAAAGAAAAAAAATGTTGACGGAAATTGGATTCCATCTGTTGATATATCTGAAAATGAAAAAAATGTTTTTATAATCACAGAATTGGCAGGTGTTAGAAAAACAGATTTGACAATTACACTATCAGAAAATCAATTAAAAATCAGTGGAATTAAAAATAGACCAAAAGAAATTGACGATCAAAGCCAATATCTAAAAGAATCAAAATATGGTAAATTTGAAAAAATAATTAGTATTTCTGAAAATATCATTGATGATAAAATAAATGCATCATTTAAAAATGGAGTTTTGAAGATTATTTTACCAAAACTGGAAAAGATTCCACCTAAAAAGAAAGTGATTACTATTTCATAGAAAAAACCAAAATAGATCTGAGCAAAGACAATTAACAACTCTTTGCTCAGGTCTTATTTTTAAGTATTAATTATAATTCTATTTTTAATAATTTAAAGTCTGTAAAAAGAGCATTAACAAAGAATAATAAAAGTATAATTTCTATGAAAATCAAGAATCATTATTTTAATCTTCCACTAGACTATTCCTATCCAGATAAAGAACAACTTAATATTTTTGTTCGTGAAGTATTTAAAGATACAAGTGGTGTCAAGCTGCCATATTTAGTTTATTTTCAAGGAGGGCCAGGATATGAGTCTCCAAGACCCATAACAGAAACGGGATGGTTGAAATATGCTTTAAAATATTATAGAGTGTTACTACTTGACCAAAGAGGTACTGGAAAGAGTAGTCCAATCTGTAAAGAAGATTATGTTGATTTAGAGCTTGATGAATCTGCTTATAAGATTTCACTTTATCGTGCAGATAACATAGTTCGAGATGCTGAAGAGATTCGTAAGAGATTAATCGGATCTGAAAAATGGTCTTTGCTTGGACAAAGCTTTGGTGGTTTTTGCTCTACCCACTATCTTTCATTTTACCAAAACAGCCTTGATAAAGTTTTTATTACCGGTGGCCTCCCCCCTTTAGATGCTCATCCAGATGAGATATATAGAAGAACATATAAAAGAGTAATAAGTAAAAACAAACTTTTCTATCAACAATTTCCTGAAGCTAAGAATAATGTATTGAAAATTGTTGACCATTTACGTTTAAATGAAGTCATTTTACCGAATGGGGAAGAATTTACGGTACAACGATTTCAGCAATTGGGCTTAAATCTTGGATTTAGTGACGGACTAGCAATATTAAATTATTTATTTGAGGATGCTTTTTCGAAAAATAAGATGACATATACTTTTTTAAAAAATATTCTTACAAAACAAAGCTTTGACACAAACCCGATATTTACCATACTGCATGAAGCTTGTTATGCCCAAAAATTCAGTACCAATTGGTCTGCCTATAAAATTAAAAATGAATTCAATGAATATAACAACAAAGAGAGCGCATTTCATTTTACAGGTGAGATGCTTTATCCTTGGATGATGGATGAGTATAAAGAACTAAGACCTTTTAAAGAGGTCGCTAACAGGCTAGCAGAAAAAGATGACTGGCCCATTTTATACAGCTCAGAAACCTTGAAAAACAATAAAGTACCAACTGCCGCAGCAGTGTATACTAATGATATGTACGTAGATAGAGAATATTCAATGGAAACAGCTTCAAAGATTAAGAATATCAAAGTTTGGGAGACAGATCAACTTGAACACAATGGACTAAGAAGCAGCGGCGAACTTGTGTTGAAGACTTTATTTAAAAGCTTAGATAAAAACCTTTAGAAATTCTTACTTTGGAAAGGAATATTTAAATTTCTCGCTTCTTTTTTCAAAGACTTTCTAAAGTAACTTGGTCCACTATAGAAAATTCTTCTTTTCAAGGCGTTTTCCTCTTTAAGAACATGTTCAAGTTCTAGACCCCAATTGGGTAAGCCAAATTTTGATTTCCCCCATATATTATCAATTAACGTAACATCGGTTTTTGTATTTACTATATCCGTAGACATATACATTAATTTTTCTGATACCTCATGAGATGATTTATTAATAAAGAATATATTGTAACTAAACATATTTAACTTTTCTTCACTTTCTATTTCATCCAAGAACTTTGTGAACCACTCAAAATAAGTTTCATTTTCAATTAACCAAAAAAGACTGATTTTTTGGATTCTATTTTTTTTTGAATCTGAATCGATGCGCATTGCTATATCTTGTAATATTGGAGCAATTCGAGAAATTCCATGTCCTGCACCTACTAATATTGCATGCTCGGTGTCTAAAATAGTTTTACTTGATGAGCCATAAGGACCATCTACTTTCAGAGGGAGGTGAAAACCTTTTTTTTCTAAAGATTTTTTTAATATTGTATCATACATTTTTTTACTCCAACTATCAGAAGCTTTTATATGTAAGACTAATTCATTTTTTTTAGTTTTTTGAATAATGTTAAAAGGGTGCCATTCTATAGGTGAAATAATATTACAGTTTAGGTAAAGGTAATCACCTGGTATAAAATTAAAATTAGTTGGTGGTTTAATTACAAATTCTAAAGTTTGAGAAGGCAATAATATTGAAGATACAAAATCAACGACAACATGGTTTTTCTTTCTATTTAGAAGAATGTTGTAATAAGAAATCATTCTAGGAATTAGGATTGATTGAAAGAAACCAATATCTTGTACCTGTATTTCTTTATTTTTTTTATTAAAGGGTTTTGTTTCACCTTGAATTTCAAGACCTTTATTCGATGCCAACCATCTAATTGGATTAACTGCAAATCCCTCAATAAAATCAGGAAACTCCATTGCTATAGTCAAAAATTCATCAATATCAATGGATCCATTTTTATCTTTATCGGCTTTTTCAAAAAACTCGTCTACAAGAAGTTTTAATTGAAAATCATCATAATCTAAATTATTCTGCACAAAGCTCTGACTAATTAAAACAGTTAATTCATTTTTATCTATAAAACCGCTTCCATCTAAATCATGTAATTTAAAAGCAAATCTTATTTTTGCATCTTTGGTTCCAAAAATAATTTCTTCAATAGTAGCAATAAACTCATCATGATCAATTTTTCCATTATTATCTTTATCAAAAATATTAAATAATCGATCAGACAATATCTTATTTGAAATCTCTAATCCTTCAAAAAATTCTTTTTTATCAATTAATTGATCCTCGCCAGCTATGACTCTGAATTTATTTTTCAGTTGAATCATAAAAGGACCAGTTAGTTTATTTGATCTATTAAGCATTAATGTTTTAGATATTATGAATGAATATAGTTTCTTAATTTATACAATATACTTCAATCAATAATATAAATTAAAAGCTTCAATAAAAATATGATATA
>Ga0206682_10001702_pt1 | contig 21298 bp, 20 predicted proteins | sample M240m12015metaG_FD_155444 | JGI IMG/M metagenome (GOLD analysis project Ga0206682, IMG submission 155444) | Ammonia-oxidizing marine archaeal communities from Monterey Bay, California, United States - M2 40m 12015 | ecosystem: Environmental > Aquatic > Marine > Intertidal zone | place: USA...
CTAAATTTTTTTTGGAGAAGTCTCTAAGATTAATAAATTTATTTCTATACATTTCATACATTTTATATAGTTTATTAACGATATAATTATTTAAGTATTTTTAATTAAAATATATTTGTTTTTTTTAAAAATCTGTATTTAAGGTTTTTTTCTATTTCTTCCAATATTACAGGAACGACATAAAGGGCGTAAAGATGATTTATTATTATGAAATATTTTAAATGTTTCTCTTAATTCTTTGTCTTCTTCACAAAACATCGTTTTATTTGTAATTAGTTCTTTACTATATTTTTTAGGAATATCAAAATTATATTCTTCCTCAAAATCTTCAACAATATTTTTAAAAGGGTATATATGGTCTATATGTATTCTATCGTCTGCTTTACAAAAATCACATATTAAAATAGTATCTTTTTTAAATTCTTCAATTTGATAATTTATACATTGTCTTAATGAACTTAAATAATCTTCTCTTAATGTTGGTGGTTTGAATTTACAGATTTGAACCCAACTAATACTTACTTTTTCTTTTTTATTTTTTTGGTTTATAAATAACGCTGTTTTTTTATTCCAATCATCACCAATATAAAAAGATATTATACCTTCACCTATTTTTTCTTCTTTATTATGATGAATATTAACCATACCCATTAAATAATCAAATTTTTCACCTTCTTTAATTGTTTCATACTTATTTTCTTTTAAAAAATTAAATGTATATTCATATGCTTCTTTTTTTGTTCTAAACCATTTATTATTAATATTATATTTCATATATATAATAGTAATATATTTTATTTAAATAGTTTTTTAACCGATTATATTTACTTTTTTCTTGGTGCTGGAATTGGTTTTTTTAATTCATTTACCTTATCTTCATATACATCTTTTAAATTATTATATGTTTCTACTTGATTAGAGGTTAAGTTTTCATCCAAACCAGCATAATAATTAGATACTCTGTTTATATTTCTTTTTGATAATATCTGTTTATCAGTCATTTCTCCTTTTTTAAATTTGTCTAATGTTTCTCGCCCCCTTTTCTTATAATTTTCAAGTTGTTTATCACTATAAGATGGAACTTTTTTAGATTTTGGTTCTGGTTCTGGTTTCTTTGGTCTTGGTGCTGGTATTGGTTTTTCTTTTTTCCTTCTTGGTGCTGGAATAGGTTTCAATTGTTCTTTAAAATCAACAAATAATTTTAAACTATTTTTTAATAATGAATTATCTAATTGACTATTTACAACTAATTTTTTTATATAAATAATTGAAATATCTAATTTACTCACTTCTCCTCCTTTTTTTACTTCTTCACCAGTCCAAGAAACATTTTTTAATTCTGTAATATCTGCCTCAACTTCTTTATAAAAATTTTGTATTGCTTTGTTTTCTTTCCATTTCATACCAGTTATAAAAACCAAAACACCATTTAAATCTAACATAGCATACGCCCTTAATAAAAAGTCATAATCAAATACATCTCTTTTATATTCTTTATTATTTTTTTGTTGTAAGAAAAATGGAGGGTTCATAAAAATAAAATCATATCTTTTAGAAGGTGTAAAAAGTAAAAAGTTTTTTTCCTCCATAAGATTAACTGCCGTTGGAACTTCATCCATTAATTTTTTTAGTTCAATTCTATTATCTTCTTGAATTTCTACCATATCAATTTTTACATTATACAATAAACTTTTTTTCATACTCATTAATAAAATACCTCTTACGATATTACCCCAACCAGCAGAACCTTCTAAAACTTTCAAACTTGAATATTTTGGTAAATTGTTAAATCCTCCTATTTCTAAAATTTGTTTTACTATTTTATCAGGTGTAAAAAATTCTTGTCTTACTCTTGCTTTTGCTTTTGCTGTTGAAAGTGCTTTTAATTCATTACTTTTATTTATTAATTTTGATATATCGCTTTCTCCTTTTCTATTTGCTTTTTTTAAAATATTATTTATTTCATCTTCTTTACCTATTAAACCATTTACTAAATTTTCTATTACTTGTTTTTCTGTTATTCTATTAAATTTTTCCTTATAAAGTCTTCTTTCAGGATTATAAGCATCTTTTATCATATCTAATAATTTTTTACTTTTTGGTATGTCTTCTACTGTTTTTTCAACCATAGGAATTTTTATGATTTCTTTAATAAACATATTAATTTTATTCTCTTTGATTTTCTGTAAAACAAACATATAAAAATCAGTTGAAGGAACTTTCATATTAGATAAAATTGATTGTGTTTCGTATTTTGCTTTATCTTTTCCAAATGTTAAATTTTTTTCTATATATGCCTTTCTTTCATTACTTCCTTTTTTTAATTTTTTTAATTTTTCTTTATCATAATTTCCACTTTTACTTAAAATCTCTTGTAATTGTTTATTAGTTGCGTCATTTATTATACTTGAATTACTACCAGAACTTAACGCCAAAATTTTCTCATCATTTTTCTTTTTCTTTTTTAACAATTGAAAAGCATTAAAAAATTTTTGGTAATCAAATCCTTTACCATCATTTAATCTTTTAATAAATGGAAGTTCAAACTCCATACAATAAAAAATTTTATATACATCTACATATTGCTCGTTTTTTGGTAATGCTTTATGACTTTTATAACGAACTGCTCTCGCCACAATCTGCTCGTATAATGCCTCATTCCATACACCATCAATAACAAATATTCCTCGTGTTTCCAATAAATTCACACCTTCCGCTCCTGCTTTACTTATTAATAAAACTCTAATTTTATCAATTTGATAATCTGGATTATTATAATTATTATAAGCATCTATATATCTACCTATTGTTTTTACATTCATTCCCCCTGTAATAAATCCGTATTCTATATTATTCTCTTCTAATAATTTTTCTATTTTTTTAATACCTTGAAAAACATAAGCAGAATAAATTACGAATTTTTTATCAGGATTTTTTTTAATAATATCAATACAATATTTCATTTTATCAATAACTAATCCTGCCTGTCTTGATACTGAATAAAAAGGGTTTTCCTTTCCTGCGTATGCTTGAATTATTTTTTCCCCTTCTTTTGGTGCTGGTATTCCTATATATTTTTCTCTCATATCTGGAAAATCTCCACTTTCAAAATTCCTGTCATATTTAGAAATTCTATATTTAAAATAATCATATCTAAAATTTTCACCACTTACCATCTCACCAAAATAAGATTTACCTAACGCCACTCTACTACTTCCTATCGCCATTAAATTTTCAATATCATAAGGAGTATTTACAAAGGGGGTCGCTGTAAGCATAATAATCTTATTAGCATTAAAACCCTTTACAATAAAAGAAGCAGGTCTTTTACCTCTTACAACTTCATTTAAATTATATTTATATTGATTTCCTAAACCTTCCACTTCCTCCTCTGTAAATCCTCCAATAATTTCAGTTCTTAAATTGTGTGCTTCATCAATAATAATTAAACTATTTTCAGTATTTATATTTTTATTTCTTGAAAATCTATCAAATGAATAATAACTTATTCTTCTATCTTGTGGATTAATTCCAAATGAAATAAGACTATCAATAAAATTAAACATTACTGCTGGGGGTGTAATTACTATAACATTTCCTTTTGGGTATAATTGAAGATATAATTTTATACTACCAGCACTCGCCAAAGTCTTACCTGTTCCTACGCCGTGATATACAACAGCACTCCTTAAATTACCTAAAAAGAAACCATTTAAAAATTTTCTTTGGTGGTCTAATAATTTTATTTTATTATTTCCTGTTGCTTTTCCAAGTGGATTTTTACCCTCATAAATATTAGAATAATCCTGTCTTTCAATTAATTCTTGTGCTTCTTCATCTGTTAATTTTAAAATACCTGTTTTTTTTTCTATTTGTTTTCCTACATTTGAAGGTCTTGGATATTTATCATAATAATTAATGCTTTTTGGAATATCATCCAAAGGTAAATTATCAAAAACATAATCAATTAATCTTTCTTTATTTCTATTCAAAATTTTTTTACTATTTTCAGGTTCTTCATTTTCTTTAAAATATTCTTCTAAAAATCCTACTATTTGATATTTCGCCAGATACATCCTAAAAGCGTCTTCTAAATTTAATGATATTTTGTCTTCTCCTTCTCCTTCTGTTCCTTCAACTACTTTTTCTCTTGTTTCTGTTCGTATTCTTCCTAAATCGTTTTTTGTTGATTTTAATAATTTATTAATATCTTTAAAACCTTCACTATCACGACTTCTAAATAAATATTTATCAAAATCTATTTTTTTATAATCATCATATAACATTTTATAAAGGTCTTCTCCTTTTTGTGTTTTAATTTTTTCTTTTACTATCTTAAAATCCTTATCTAAATCTTTAATTTTTAAAATAAGTTTTTTTTCTTTATCACTAAAATCTTCCCTCTTATTCATATAATATAACAAAACATTTTAAAAAGGATTGATAGAATTTCATTCCATCTTAAAAATCCATATTAGGAGTTTCTCTAAAAATTTCTAAAAATACTGTATTATTATCTCCTAATTGTTCTGGATTACTTCCATCAGGGTCTAAAATCTTAACTCTTAAATTTTGAAGGTAAAAAGGACTTCCAATATGTTTATAATTTAAACTACCAGCACCACCCTCCATAATTGTAAAACTTCCAGCACTATAATATTTACTTACTATTGCTTGAATATGGTCGTTAGGTAAATTGGTTAAATCCTGTCTTGGTAATCCTTCAATTTGAACTAAATAATAACCTTCTTTTTTCGCTGTGTTGTCTAATGGTATAGATGCCCTTATACTATTAATATTTAATACCGCCGTTCCATCTGATTGGTCTCCTGATATTACAGGAGCATCTCTAACAATATCAACCCCTTTTTGCCCTGCGTTTGTGTTAGCATCTTGAAATCCCTCTTTTATTAATGAAGCATCTACACCAGAAAAATCAGCGGTTATATTTACTCCTGTTTCCAGCGTTTTAAATGAAGGAACTATTGCCTGTGTAATAGTATTAAAATCTCCTAATACTCCTTCTTCTGGTAATACACATAAGGAACTTAAATCAAAACCTAATATATCCGTCCATAATGAAGGAGGACTTAAACTTTGAAAAAAAATACCACCAACAGAGGAAGACATAAAAGACCTATCCGCACTCGTGTTGAAATATCTTATAACTGGAAGATTTTGACTACTAAATTGAGAGGTGTGTAGTTGTGTAAATTGAAATTTATCAATTATAGGTAAATATTCCAAAGAAACTTCACTACTTCCAATTAAATAATTATTGTGTGTGTGTAATGCTTCAAAATCCATAATACTATTTCCATCACTACTAACTAAATAAAGATTGTCAGGGGTAGAAAAATTATAAAAATCATCATAACATAATTGTTTAGAACTACTACAAAAATTAGACCTACTTGGAAAAACTATAATATCCCCTGATGTTCCAGTATTATATTTAGCAGGAACTCTTACTTTTTGAAATGTTTTAATTAATTCTTGATTTATTGTTGTATTTTTAGGATAAATTATGACATTTGAAAGTTTGTCTGTAATAGTTTTCGCCAGTAAATCTGGTGTATATCCTCCTTCTACCAATTGAAATTCAGTTGTAAAAGTTGCTGGTGTAAATTTATCTCCTATTGTTGAAGGTTGAACTTGGTAATTAACAGGACCAACATTATATTTCCCACTACTTTGTTTATCGCTTCTTTGACTTGGAGATGGAAAATTTGGACTACTATCAGGAATTTCTTTAAAATCTTGTATCAATTGTGGTTCAGTATTGCCTTTACTAAAAAAAGTTATATCGCCATTCCATTTTCCAAACATAGTAGTTCCTTCTTGATTAGGGGGGTCATTACTAAGACCCGGGAAAGAAACATCTACATAAGCAATTTTATTATGTTCGTTAAGATATTGATACCTTATATTAAAAGGGTCTGCTCGTTGTCCTAATCTACCTTGAAAATTACAACCTAAACTATTAATTCTTAATAATCCTACATATCCAGCAGGAATAGGTTGAGCGTGTCTATTACATAAAGTATATATTTGTCCGTTAGGTTCTTCCATTTGGTCTGCGGTGCTTCCATTTTTAAAATTTAGATTTCTACCTCCATTAAGTTGATTTCTAAAATTTGTTAAATATAAATAATTTACTATACTTACATTTTTATTATTTTCATCAATAATTATTTTCCCTGTGTTTTGTTGTGTTGTATCAAGGAATAAACTTTTAATATTAATTTCATCGCCATTTTTTATAAGTATATTTTTATTTTTAAGATTAACTTCGTATTCTCCATTAACTTGATTAGGATTTAAATTATCTTCTTCTCTTAATTCTATAATAGATGAATTCATATATATTATACAATTAGAAAATAAAAAAAGAAAAACTTTATGAAACATATCCAACACTATAACCACCATTACCAAAATTAATTTGTTTTTGGACTTCACCTTCTAATACTATTTTCATAGCGTCATTATATCTTGAAGGGGTTGTTGCGTCTGTAATAAAATCTCTACCTACTTGAATTTCCAACTCTTCAATTACCTCGTTAATATGTAATCCATCCATATCTCTAACACCAATATTATCATCATTTACCATAACGCCATTTTGACTGGTAGAATTCGCCATAGAAGAACACATTTCAGGGGTCATATTTACATTGCCCCAAGTATCACAAAATAACGCCAGACGACGATTATCACCATTTAAATTAGTTCTTGGAAATTTATTAGAACCATTACATCTTACCTGAATACTACGATTATTCATATTAAATGAAGTTCCTAATGAACCTCTATGTTTTACAGCATTAGCGGAAACATAAGAATTTTTATCAGCATAATTTAATTTTACTCTTAATCTTTTTAAAAATTTATTGTTAAACGCCAGAGTTTTCTTATTAATATTTTGAGTTCCAGAAGCATTAACAGGCATATCAATTTGCGTATATTCATAATTGTTAAAAATAGCATTTGATAATTTACTAATTAATTTTTGTTCTTGAATATCATTAACAACTCTATCAACAATTAAAACAGGTTTTATAGTTGTTGGTGGGTTTGCTGTTCCTGTTAATAATTTACTTACTTCATCTTCAAAAACTACAACAAGTCTTAATTGAGTAAAGACTTTTGAAGGAAGACAAGGAAGAACTTTCATAATTGGTAAAAGGTGAGTTAATTGGATATATCCTTTATTTTTATTATTAACACTATCAGCAGTAGGAACACCAGAAACACCACTATTTAAAACATTTACAGATTTTCCAACAGCATCTAAAACAGGTTGAACTGAATATCCCTGTTGATGTTTAAGAGTAAATCTTTCAATATTAGAATTATAATCATTTGTATTAAGAGAGTTTTCAAAAGCATATCTCTCGTTTGCTCGTAATTGACTTTGGAGAGTTGTTTTACCATCATATAAATGGATTTCTTTAATCATAGATAATACACCGCCATCAACATTATATCTATGACCCCCAGCGGAAGTCAATCCAAAATTCGCCAGTTTCATATTATTCATAATAGTTCCTCTATCTAATCTAAATTCTACTCGATCATTAGCAGAATAATAAACAGGGTCAATTATTTCGGTCTTAACATTATTCGGTGAGTAAAACGCCATTTCTTTATATACTATACATATATAAAAAAATTTGAAAAAAAAGAATTAAATTAAAAAAACAAAGTTTAAAAATTAATAACATTATGAAAATACATAAAACAAATCATAGGAATTCCCTGACTTATACCACTCTTTAATTCCATAGTAAATTTTTGGTTTCGTAAATCTATCATACCATTAAAATCTGCTCCTAATAGAAATCCATTTGTTCCTCCTTGTTCTGTGGTCTGTAATTGATTTTTCATTTTACTATATCCACCACCAAGAGAGGAAGCACCTAAATCTACCATCTCACCTTCATCTAAAATACTATAAGTTATATAATTTGATAAAGCATCATTAAAACTCCAAATTAATTCTGTCGGTTTTGGTGGTTTTTCCAATTGTGAATTATTATCTACGGTTGTATTTTCCTTTGTTTGTTGTAAAAATGAAACACTAACACCACTCGCCACAGCAGGAACACGAGTAGAAACATTAATATTATCACTTTGTAAAGTTTGTTTTAATGAAACATAAGATTTACACATTAAATTTGGTGTTGGTTGTGCTGGTAAAGTTCTATAAGATAATCTTAAATTTTTCAATTCATATTTAGAAGCACCTCCAACACCTTCACCAGAAAGAAAAGAATTATTCCTCGCCAGAGAAATACTAACTTTAATTAAATCATTATATTTAGATAAGGATATTGAAGGTGAATTTGCTTTATTTAAACAAAATTGTAATTTATGTGAAAAATCATTATCTACGACAGTATCTCCGCTGTCTTGTAAAACTTTACCTCTACATAATTGTTTTGCCTGTTCTGGTGTTCCTACTTTCAACTCACAAATATCTAAACCATTAAAATAATCGTCAGTATGTTTAGTAGCACATTCTTTCATATTAAGTAGTCTTGAATAGTGTTGTAAATATTCCACTACTTCTCCACTTCCTCCTAATTGCGTGGAAATATTTTCTATCACCCCTGAAATTCCTGTCCTACAATTATAATAACAATTTGAGGTGTTGGTTGCCCTGTGTGTTCCATCTTGACTTATAAATAAATCTCCTTCTAATCTAATACTTCCTACTTCAATATTTCTTTCGGTGTTAATCATAAAATCTACTACATCATACTCACCAAAAGACGCTTTTACTTGTTCTGGGTCAGCATAAGAATATTTTACATCCATTCCTAAACTCATTTTATATACTATATAAATATAAAATAAATTTGAATAAAAAAGGAATTTAATTAAAAAGGATTTCATTAAATTTGTCTTACTACTTGTTTAAAAATAACAATATCTTTAATGGTTCTTGATGCTTGTAAATCTAACTCAACTAATTTTTGCTGTGCTGTTGCTGGTAGTGGTTCAAAAACCCAACTTTCTAAATCAACAACATTACTATCATTTTGTAAAGGTTGTGGAAGATTTCTTAAAGATTTTCCAAAATCTAATTTATGTGCGTTTGTTCCATTATTCAACGCCCACCTATCATACCTATTATAAAATAATGGTGTATGAACTCCTACATCTCTATTAGTTGTAGGTTCATTATTAATAGAAACTCTTGATTTTTCTGGTCTGGTATTAGATAATAATCCATTACTATCATTTGATAAATGAACCATCATATTAATTGCTTCTGGTTCAATTTCATATTGTCTATTAAAATTAGAACTTCCTCCACCACTATCTTTTTCAGTAGTCCAAGTGGTATAATTATAACCATTTTGATTACCCATTGAACTTTCACACGCCACCATTTCTGCTCCTAAAATTGTTATTGTAGGGTTTCCTGCTGGAACTTCTGGAATTATTTTTACCCCTAACATTCCTGTTCCTGCTCCTGTCGTAGTTCCTAATGGTTGGTCTAATGTTAAAAGAAAAGATTGCCCTCCTAATCCTATTCTTTCAATCGTTCTACTTCTTCCTATGATAGACGCTCCATCAATAGTTCCAGCATCAACCGTAATTTTTTGACCTAAATAGAATGGTAATTCTGCTTCTGCTCCTTGTTGAAAAAAACTTCTTGAAAGTGCTATTCCTGTTATATCTCCTGTCGTGGTAGTATCATCTGTAATTAATCCGTATCCATTAGGATTAATGAAATTAGCATTATCTCCATAACAATCATCAACAAGTAATCTATCTACATCAATTTCTAAATGTAAAGTGGTTTTTCCTAAATAATTTGTATCAAGTGGAACATTTCCATTTTTACAAATATTAAAAATATCGTTAAAAGGTATTCTTATTTCTTTATCAAGTTGAACCGCTTTTTCTCCATAATCTTTATTTCCTTTATCCAATGTTTCACTAATATACCCCCAAGCATATTTAGAAACTCGCCCAATTTGAGTATAACTTTTACCCTGTTCTTCACTATAAGAAGTATTCCAACTTTCCTCACTACACCTTAATTTATTAACATCTCTAATATTTTCAACAAGACCTTTATTCGCAGAAACCAAAGTAGCATTTTTTACCAAAGAAACAGATTTTAAATTATGAAATACAGTATTTCCACCATCTATTTTACAACCAACATTATAAACACCGACGCCTCCTGAATGTAATGGAAGATTAGGGGTAATGTTTGTATCGGTTGTTTCACATCTTACTTTAAGAGATACATAAGATTTATTACAATCTAAAAGCATATTCGCTGGAATGTTTATATCTAATAAATTATTTGAAGCAGTGATATTATCACTTTGAACTGGAAGAATTCTAATCTTTTTCTCACTCATTTTATATATTATATAAACATTTTTATTTTCTATAAATAATTAATAATCAGGATTGATAGAATTAATAAAAAGGAAGAAAAAATTAAACTCCTGATTGATATGAAATATTAGCAGGGTCTATATTATCTTCTTTTGGTGCTTGTTTATTTCTTGCTCCAAAAACACCACCTAAAAAAGTCCCTATACCTACAATGGCGGAAACAACATCCCCCCCTATATCCTCTGGTCCTCCCTCTTCTAAATCTTCTATTCCTGCTCGTTTTACTCCTTTTTCTAAACTTGATTTAATAGTTGCTTTTAAATCGCTTGTATTAGATTTTATTAAATTTTCTGCGTCTTCATTTAATCCACTTATTTTTTTTGAAACACCTGAAAAACTTCTTTGTGCTGTATTTAAAATACTATCATCATCATCGCCAGTCCCTACTAATTGCCTCATTTCTGGTGGTTTTAAAAATTTATCTCCTAATAATTCTGTTCTTTGGTCTTGTTCGTCCATAATATCATTTAACTTCTGGGCGTTCTGTTGTGCCCTTATATTCTCATCTGGTTCTTCTCCTGCTTCTGTTTTTATATTTTGATATTTTCTCGCCATACTATTTCTTATACTTGAAGGATATTCTTGACTTCTTGATTTTAATGCTTCTTTTATAGTTTCCCCTGTGGCGTTCCATTCCTCAGGACTTAAATCACTTATATTTTTTTCAGTTCCTTTTATAACTTCGTCTTCTGCTGTTTTTCCTAAATTATCTTTTAAATGTCCTACTACACCTTTAACCCCCCCTTTTTTGTATGCTTCAACTAAATTTTTTAATTTTTCAACATCTACACCTTTATCTTTTAAAGATTTTGAAAAATTATTTACTGCTCCTGTTAATGCTCCTTTACTGCCTTCCATCATAAATCCTGTTCCAATTGGGTCTGTAAATTCCTTTATTTTACTTTTCATTTCATCTCCTAATTCCTGTAAGTTGGTTTTATATTCGTTGTTTGCTTCGGTGATAGAACCAGTAGCACCAATATAATTTTGTATATCGTCCATTATTATTATATATATATATAATATATTAAAAAATGGTAAAAATATTAAAAATGAAAGATAAGAGTGATGATTATACAAAAGATAAAGGAATGCTCTTTAATTTACCTTTTAGATTAGTTATAATTGGAAGAACTGGATGTGGTAAAACTTCCGCCATCGGTTCTTTATTATTATTAAAAGAGTTTTATAAGAATGATATAAAAGGAAATGATATATATATTTTTTCTCCTATGGTTAATGATTTTAAAATGGAAGAAATTATTAAACAAAAACATATTGAAGAAATGAATGTATATACTTCTTTGGATGACGATATATTAAACGCCTTATATGATAAATTAACAGAAGAATTTAAGGAGGCAGTTGCTTCTAAAAAAAAACCAAGTCAAAAATTAATCCTGTTAGATGACCTTTCATTTTCAGGAGATTTAAGAAGTGGTTTTTATAATTCTGTAAGTCGTATTTTCTGTAATGGTAGAAAGCATAATATCAATATTATCATAACCTCACAATATATAAGTCATATTTTACCATCTTGTTTATCTCAAATAAGCGGAGGTATTTTTTATAATATGAGTGATAGACAACTTGATATTTTAGCAGACCACTATAATTATACAGACAATAAAAAAATGTTTAAACAACTTTTTAGAAAAGAAGTTCAAGAACAACACGACCATATGATTATAAATTTCAGTAATAGTAGAAGTCAAGGATTATATTTAAATAAAAATTTTGAGAAAATTGGTTAAGATTTTATCAATATAACAAAGAGGTATATATAAAATTTGTGATAATATATAAAATTTATCTGGTATTTCTGTCATATTTTATACATATATATTCAAGTTAGAACTCTAACGATTTCGTCAATCCCAGAAACTATCAAATGAAACATTTTTAATTTTTTGTGGAGTTTGTTTTTTTACTTCTTTCATTAAATCAGTTTTTTTAGTATTCTTGACTGCTTCGCTTGTTGGTTTATCTTTATTAATAAATTCCACATTTGGTTCTTTCTGTGTTTCTAATTGATTTTTTAATTTTTCTATCTCATCCATTAGTTCTCTTTCCTTTGAGTGTTTTGTATAAGATTTTTTTGCGTGTTGTAATAAAGTTTCATCAATTTCAATTTCTTCTTTTTGTTTATTAATTTTCTTTACTTTTGCTTTTTTTTGTCTGTTTAATTTTGCCGTTTCTCTTCCTCTCGCCAAATTCTCCAATAATTTCTTTTTTCTTTCAGGGGTCATCTCTCTTTTTTTTCGTGGTTTTTTCTTAGGTTCTTCTGGTTCTGGTTCTGGTTCTGGTTCTGGTTCGCTTACTTCTTCTTCTTCATCTTCAACAACCATTTTTAAATTTCCAAAGGACTTTTCAAATAAATCATCTTCACTATCACTCATAATAACATATATTTAGAAAATAATTTTGTGGAATTATCTAATTATTCATTAGGACACTTAATTAAAATAGTTAAAATCGCCAATCCTGATATTTGGACTGGTTCTAAATCACTTCTTAATAATCTCGCTCTAATATTTCTAATACTTTTTTGGGTATTTTTCATATCAATAAAATAAGGATTATTAGGTTCATATTCAATAATTCCTGTGCTGTCATCACTTTTAGGAACAATCGCCAAAATATTTCTTCGTGTTCCATTTTCTCCAAATCCATCATAACTTTCTAATTGTATATTTTTCATTTCTACCAAAAAACTATCATTAATTAAAGTCGCTGAAAAAAGAATATCTCCAATTAAATTTACACTTATACCGCTTTTAATTTGGGTTTCCTGTTTAAAACCTAAAAATTCACTTAATAATATAGGAAAATTAACTCTCATAATTGTTGAAGAATTTCTTGGAACTGGTGGAGGAACTGCTGTAAATCCTGTATGAGTATCAACAATATTATCCTTTTGAGTTTCTACATTATTTATTTGGTAAAGTGTAGGGTCATAATTATACCTTAATATATTTGCTTTTGTTGATGTATTCCCCCCTTGAAAACTTAAAAATGGATAAAAATTTTTACTTCTATCTAAATTTTCTTCAAATAAAATATCTGGTGTTCCTTGTGATTGTCTATAAACTAATCCTCTAATTTTACCTTCACTTACACTTAATTCTAATACATCATTTTGGGTTAATGTAGTATCTAAATAATTTTCTGGTGTAATTAATGGGTGATTTTGATAAATATTATTTTGAATACTTTGATAAGGGTCAGTATCCCTACTTACTTTTATACCATATTTAATAGTAATAGTATTACCTGTTAATTTACTTGGTATTGTTTCTGTTAATCCTATTGTAAATCCATTATCTCCACTATTACCACTTCCATTATCACCTAGGGCACTAATTCTTACTCTTAAAATTCCACTACCTTTAATAAATGGATTATCACTGGTAAGTCTTGAAGCGTCATTATTAGCACTAACATCACTGGATTTTTTAATAAAATTTGTTCCTTGTGAAGTGTTTAAATTATCAAAAAAATCATCATTCTTTATAGGTGAAAATTTATAACCTACTTCTGCTTTTTTTGTTTTAACTCCTATAAAACATTGAAATTGTGTTCCTATTTGTTTCCCTAATAATGTTAAGGAATTATTAAATTTTGTCGTCATATCATCCAATAAATCCTGAAAATTTATATTTGTATAAACTGTTTGTTCTAATGTTATAGTTTTAGCGTTTGCTGGTGTTGAATTAGTTATATTATATTCTATTGTATCATTTGTTCCATCTATAACAATAACATTTTGAATAGGTTGAAATGATAAAGAATGAAGACAAATTTTAGAATTTTCCATAATGTTAATATCACTTGAAAAATTATTATCAAAATTAGAAAATGTATCCTCCGTAGTTAATCTTATTAATTTCATTTATATATTATACAAATATTTTTATTTTATTTGTTTTTATTTAAAAAGTTATATAACTATATAATATATAATGAAAGGAATAAAGTATAATTGTGTAATTGATGATAAAATAAAACTTAACTCTCTTGAAATGAATGATTTAATAAAAAATGTTAATGAAATATTAGAGGAAAAATATAACGGATTAATTGAAGTTAATCCAACTAAAATTTATAATCTTATTAAAAGACCTAAATTCGTTTCCAAAAACTTAAAGAAAATTATAAAAGTTGAATATGAAAAGGATTTAGACTAATTTTACTCTTTTTTTTATAGTATGATTTCCATTTAATAAATCATACCCTACTTCTTGAATTAAAATTTTAGTATTTTGTAAAGCACCACTATCACTTTGAATACTTATAGTTAATATTTCTTCTGTTGATTGTGCCTCCCCTGTTATTATAGGTTCATTAAATTTTAATGACCTATGACTATTATTATAAGTATGTTCCTTTAAACTCCAAATATTTATTTTTTCTCCTACATCTATAATTTGATTAGGTGAAAATGTATATGCTTTTTTACTATGATACCAACTTCCAGCATCATTAGAACCTGTTGGTTTTGTATATACAACGAAGAAAGGTAAAGATGCTCCATTTTGATAATTATCTATTGTAATTACGGCGTTTAATGATGTTAAATCTTGTAAAGTCATAGGCATATTTCCTTCACCATAAAAATAATAATTAAATTTATCTGTTCCTCCTGAAACCTTATTAAATAACCAACCATCCCTATTATCTTCGTCTTGTTGAGGCATTGGAGAACTATCAGCAATCACACTTACAGAAGCATTTGAACCTAATAAAACTTTACTATTAATATGAGTTTTAGGAACTACTATTTTTTTTAAATTTTCTATTTCTTCTGTATTCTTTAATAATTGAGTATTAAGTTTTTGAATTTCTTGATGTTGTTTCACTCCTACAACAGAATTCATATAAGCAGTATTATTTAATGAATTTCTACTCATTTTTTATATATATATATAATATATAATTATTATGAAAGAAATTTTATTATCTCATCCAGTAAAAAATTTAAGAATGGCGGTAAAGAATAGTAATATTAGGGGTTATTCTAAAATGACTAAACCACAATTAATTAACGAAATGATGAAACCACAACATAGAAACGATTTTAAAGATATAAAAAAATATGTAAAACCTCCACCAAAAAAGAGAGAAAAAAAAGATAAAATATTTGAAGACCCTAAACCTAAACCTGTTCCAGCACCACGAAAAAAGAATAAGCAAAGCAACTTAGAGAAACCTACCCCTAAACCTCGTCCTGCTTTTTCTTTAAGCAAAAAACTTGAAGTTCCTGATAAACTTTTACCAAAAGAAATTCAAGATATTAAAAAAAATCCATTTGTAAAAGGTGTAAGAGTTGTAGTAAGTGATACAAGAAGAAGGGGAGGAGGAGGACCTTTTAAAAGATATAAAATAACATTAAAACCAGCAGAAGAAAAAGAATTTCAAGATGAAGTTATTAATAATACTAATGATTTTGAAAGATATAGAGGAAAAAAAGAGATTGACAGTATGGATTTTGAAAAAGTTATTAAATCAATAAAAAAATCAAGACAAGACAATATTGATATGAAAAAACAAATTGAAAAACTAAAAGCAGAAGCAAAAAAAAAACCTGTTAAAAAAGAAGAAGAACCAAAAAAAGACTTTGTAAAAGAAGTTAGAAAATTTCAAGGTGAATTACAAAAAATTAGAGAAAAAGTTTATACAGATAAATATAATTTAAAACAATTACGCCGAAGAATTAAAAGTAAAGATGATGTGTTAAAAATTAATAAAGAAATATCAGATATTCAAATAGAAGCAAATAAAAAACAACAAGGATTTAAAAAATTTGATAAAGGTTTAAGAGATAAAAATTTTAGTCCTCTATTAAATAATATAGTTGAAGATAAACAAACATACGAAAGAAGATTAAAAGTTATTGTAAATAATATGAAAAAAATATTTATGTCTTTAAAAGATGAACCTAAAAAAGAAGTAAAAAAAAAGGAAGAACAAGTTTCAAAATTAGTTAAAAAAGTTGTAGATAATATAAAAACAAAAAATTCAAGTCATAAAAATATAATTGTAAATATGGAAAAATTTAATAAAAAATATAATATTAAAGAACTAAATAAAAAATCATTAAATAGTCTTGAAGAATATTCGTTAAAATTTGCTGATGATTTAGAAGGATTAACACAATCTTTAAAAAAAGTTAATCAACAGGAATTTTATGATGATAATAAAAAAGTTGTTGACGAATATCAAGTAATAAGAAAATCATTCGTAAATAATTTAAATAAACTTGTTATTAAACTAATGAAACCAAGAAAAAGATATTAATTATTACTTTTCTTATTAATTTCATCTACAACAGAATTATAAAGTAATTTTTCCATATGTTCTTCAATTCCTAACATTTTATTTTTTAAATCTTCTGGAAATGTTGTATTCATCGTCATTCCTTTTAATCTTTTATTTTTTCTATTTTCACATACTTCATCAATCATTTCAATCATTTCATTATGATAAAAATAAGTTCCAAATAAATAAGAATACATATATATTTAACTAATATTTTTTTACTCTACCTTTTCTTTTTTTTTCGTTTTGTGCTTTTTTAATATCTTTTTTAGACAACTCATTAAAGGTTTTTGGTGTGTCTTTACTTATTCTTTTAGTAGGTCTAAATACATCCCCTTTTTTTTGATATGTTTTTTTTCCGTCCTGTGTTTTCCATTCCTCCTGAAACCAACGAGTTAAACCCTTTTTAGTTTTTTCTCCTGAATAAGTCCCCCCTGCTTCTTTATATTTTTTAACTAATAAACCAGACCTATAAGCACTATGTTTAGGCATTTCTTTATAAAGTTTTTTCTTGATTTTATCATATAGTTTTTGATTGTCTATCATATATATTAAGTATGGATAATTATACCAAAATATTATTGAATATAGAGAAATTATACAATTTATTAAAATTTGAAATTTACTTGTTAAGGAAAGAAAATGAAAAATTAAAAACCTTAATATATATTAATGACGAAATTATTAAGAGTGATAAAGAGTGATAAACCCTTAAAAAAATGGACTGCTATTTTTAGAAAAGATAATGGAAAAGAGAAAAAAGTTCATTTTGGTTTTTATAATATTAAAGACTTAAAAAATGATTATACACTTCATAAAAATAAGGAACGAAGAGAAAGATATAGAATACGACACGCCAAAGACTTAAAAACAAATGACCCTATGAGAGCAGGATATTTATCATATTATTTACTTTGGGGTAATTCTACCAGTTTAAGAGAAAATATTAAAGAATATAAAAAAAGGTTTAATCTGTAATTTTATATCTTTTTCTTTGTTCTTCATCTGTTTCTTCGTTTTCTTCATTATAAGAGCATTTTGAATAACAACAAAATTTCATTTTTAATTTTTTATACCAATTCATTCAAATACAATATAACCTATATCAACTTTTTTTTTTTTATGTTTTACTCTAAAATACCTTCTGTTATTTTGTTTTTCATATTCCATATAACCATCATCAACTAAATCTTGAATTAATTTTTCCAAATAATAAATTGTTAAATTTGGATATATAAACTTAAATACCTTTTTATAAGTTGTATAATTAATATCCTCAAAATCTTTGTATCCTCTTTCATTTAAATACTCCTTAATTACTTCAATATTATAAGGTCTTTTTCCTGCTTTCATATATATATATAAAATATAATTAATTAATTAATTAATTTAATTCGTTTTAAAACTATTTAAGAAAATATTATTATATATTATATATATATACGATGGATATTATAGAATTTTGGAAAAAAGACAATAACCCAAATAAACCTAAACTTATTAAAAAAGGTGGAGTTTATACTGATAAATTTAGAAAATATAATAAACAACTTCTTAATAGGGGAGAAGTTAAAAATTATATTGATAAAGATTTTATTTATAATCCTGCTGGAATTGGTAGAGGTAAATTTATTAAAAAGAAATATGATAAAAGACATAAAAAAAAAGTTCTTACAAAAGCATTTATAAAAAAATATCCAAACATCAAAAATAATGTTATTGATTATGGAATTAAATTAACTCATTCTTTTACTGGTAATGAAAACAACGGAATTATTAAAAAATTATTAAAAGAAAATAATATTAGTGGTAATGTAAAATTTATTTTTCAATATAATAATAAAATTTTAAAAGAATTTAATTTATTAGTTAGTGGAAGTTTAAGTAAATGGTGGAAAGAAAATATAGAAAAATTTACTATATCTTATGACCCTGTTATTTGGGTTTGGGAAACTGGAAAAAATAAGGGGGAAAATGTAAAAATGATTATTACAACAGAAACAAAAATTAATAAAAAAACTATGAACCAATTATTTAAAGATGGTAAAAATTATTATTGTTTTTATAGTGTTATTTTAGACTACTTCAAAGACAAATTTGATAATACAAAATCAAAAAGTTATAAAAAAAAATGTATGGAAAAAATTAATTATATTCAAGGAAAACAATTAAAAAATAATTATAAATATGGTATTCTTCAAAAATATAAAGGTGGTATGCCTGATGATAAAAATATATTAAGTATGTTGAGTAATAAATTAGAAGTTGGTTTTGATATTGATATGCCTTTTCAGGATGAAACATTTTTAAAAATTAGACCTTTAAAACCTGTTAAAAAAGTGTTTAAATATGTAAATTCAAGAATGAACCATTTAGAAACAATAGAACATAATGGATGGTTTAACAATTTATATAATAATGATTATAAACAGGTTGAATATGTTGAAAGACAAACTCTTTATAATATTGTTGAAGATTGTAAAAAAAAAGATATTATGTGTATTTTTGATAAAGATAATATTGGAATTAACAAAGTAAAAACAACTAAAAATTTTTATAGTATTTCTAATGCTTTTTATGATGTTGTTAATGATTTTGAAAAAGAAATAGGATTTACACCAAATATGAAAATTGATTATAATTTAGATAAAAATTTAAGTGAATTTATTATTTCAAGTAGTCATTACAACGGAACTATTGATTTTAGAGATTTATCTAATATTGACAGTAAAGAAGAAAATATTAAACAAATAGATATGAAAAAAGCATATAGTCAATTTTATAATTGTAATTATTATAATGGTTTTATGGGTGTTATTACTCAATCAATTAGACCTATGAAAGATTATAAAGGTTTTAAGGGTTGTTTTTATATTGAAAATTTAATTATTCCAGAAGGAAAACTAAAAAAATTAAATGATTTAATGGGTATTTATTATAGTCATAATATTTATTATGATACAGAATTAAAATTTTTAGAAGATAATGGATGTAAATTTAAAGTGGTTTATGGTGTAGTTGGTGAAAATTTTGATTTTAGATTTAATGATAAAATGTTAAATACAAAAGAAGAAATTATAGTAGGAGATAAAAAAATTAAAGTTCCATATTATTCAAAATGGAGCGGTCAAAAAGGTATGATTTATCATAACAAATCTTTTTATATGAAAGGTAAAAAAGAATACTTTGAAAATTTACGAGGAGAACATCAAATTTATAATGATAATAATAGTGATGAATTCAGGGTTTCATATCCTAAAAAATCTGTTAAGCATTCTTTACATATTACCGCACAAATTACAACCTATCAAAGATTAGGAATGATAGAACAATTATTAAATATGAACCTTGATAAAGTTTTAAGAGTTTGTGTTGATGGTATTTATTATGAAGAACACGAATTTAAACCCTGTGAGAAAGTTCAATTTGATTATGATAAAGAGAAAAAAAACTTTACTTTATGGAGTGAAAGTGATAATTTCATATCTAATGTATATGATAATTTAGAGAGTAAATCTTGGGTTTGTGAAAACAAAGAGAGAGAATATAATAAAATAGAGGTTCATATAGGAATGGGTGGAGCAGGTAAAACTCATTTTAATTTAATTGATAAGGGTTTATATAATTCTTGTTTTATTGCTCCTTCTTGGTTTTTATCCTGTGATAAAAAAGATGATTACAATTTAAAAAATAATAATGTTGTTGCTCGGTTTGTTAATAAAGATTTGCCGTATTGGAAAGAAAATATGGAATTATACAACAATTTAATTATTGATGAAAGTTCTATGATAAATGAAGAACAAAAGAATTTTTTTATTAATAATTTTAAAGGTGGTTTATATTTTTGTGGTGATTTTGGTTTTCAACTTCCACCTGTAAATGGTGAAGAAATGAATATTAAAGGTATGAAAATTATAGAACATAAAACAAATTATAGGTGTAAGGATAAAGAACTTTATAAAAATTTAATAGAAGTAAGAGAAGATATTAAAAACGATAAAAAAGAAATGAACCATATTTATAAAAAATTTAATAATATTACTTTTGAAGAAGTTAAAAAAATGTATAATAAAAAAGATATGATTATAACCAGTCAAAATAATTTTATTGATGAAATAAATAAAGAGATTGATTATGAAAAATATATGGTTAAAAATAATACCAGTTTATATAAAAACGGACAAATACTTTTTAAAAAACCTGAAATTTCTGGGGTTGATTTTGTTAAAACGAATGCTTTTACAATTCATAAGGTTCAAGGTAAGACAGCAGAAGAAAAATTATTTATTGATAAAAGAAAGATGAAATCTTTAAGAATGTTATATACGGCGTTAAGTAGATGTAAATATAAAAACCAAATTTATTTTTTTTAAATTATTTTTTCAAATTATTTTTTAGAATTTACATTTTTGTAAAAAATAATTTTTTTTTGAAATTACAGAAAATATTTTTTTGAAATTTTTTGAAATTACCGATTTTTTTGAAATTACCGATTTTAATTACAGAAAAAAAAATCAATATTTTAATTCTCTGGAAATTAAAAAAAAAAAAC
>Ga0206682_10001706_pt1 | contig 21259 bp, 27 predicted proteins | sample M240m12015metaG_FD_155444 | JGI IMG/M metagenome (GOLD analysis project Ga0206682, IMG submission 155444) | Ammonia-oxidizing marine archaeal communities from Monterey Bay, California, United States - M2 40m 12015 | ecosystem: Environmental > Aquatic > Marine > Intertidal zone | place: USA...
TATTAGACTTAGACAAACATATTGATTGTCCATACTGGATAAGCAAAAGCAAAACCAAATTAGTTTTATTTGGTGAAGAAACTGCTGTGCTTATGAATCTATACGGAGGTGATATACATTTGTATCTCTCTAGTACAAAAGCATGGAATTAATTTAAAATAAAAGGTTGACTTATCCCTATAACGTGCTATTATATAATAGTAAGTTAACAAAAAGGAGCCGAACATGGCATATGTAAGTCAAGCAAAAAAACAAGAATTAGCAGTTGGTATTAAAGCAGTCCTTAAAAAGTATAAGATGAAAGGTACTATTGCAGTTAGACATCATTCAACTTTAGTAGTTAATCTACAAAGTGGTCCAATTGATTTTGATCATAATGATTTTACTAGTGTTAATGTTTACTGGATTGATACACATTATACAGGAGTTGCTAAAGACTTTTTAAATGAATTGCTTATGGCTATGAAAGGTCCTGAGTGGTTTGATAAATCAGATGCAATGACTGATTACTTTTATGTAAGTCATTACACAGATATTAATGTTGGTAAGTGGAACAAAGATTATGTATTAACTAAGCAGTTGGAGGCTGCTTAGAAAAAGGTTGACATAATAACAAAAGATGTTATTATATAATAGTAAAGTAAAAAAACAGGATTAACTAATAGGAGAATTTACATGTCAGCACTAACAGAAAATAGGACTGTTACTAGCCAAGGAGCAAGAAGATCTATTCTTAAAGCCTTTAGTAAGAGACGTCCAATCTTTCTTTGGGGACCTGCTGGTATTGGTAAGTCAGAACTAGCACAAGGAATTGTGGATAGTGGAGACTTAGGCAATGCAATGCTTATTGATTTAAGAATGGCACTTATGGAGCCAACAGACATCAAAGGTATTCCTTACTTTAATAAGGACCTTGGTGTTATGGATTGGGCACCGCCAATTGATTTACCAAGTCAAGAACTTGCAGATCAATATGATACTATTGTATTGTTCTTAGACGAACTTAATAGTGCTCCGCAGAGTACACAGGCTGCCGCATACCAATTGGTACTAAACGGTAAAGTTGGAAAGTATGTACTTCCTAAAAACGTTGTTATTATTGCCGCTGGTAATAGAGAAACTGATAAAGGTGTTACTTACAGAATGCCGGCTCCGTTGAGTAATAGATTTGTACACTTGGAAATGAGAGTTGATTATGACTCATGGTTAGAGTGGGCAGTTAACAATAATATCCACAGTGATGTTATTGCACATATTACAGTTCATAAGCAGGACTTGTTTGACTTTGATCCACGTAGTTCAAGTCGTTCGTTTGCAACTCCAAGAAGTTGGACTTTTGTAAGTGACTTGATTGAAGATGGTGACTTGGATAACGAAACACTTGCAGACCTAGTGTCAGGTGCAGTAGGTGAAGGTGTTGGTGTTAAGTTTATGGCTACTATGAAGAACAGTGGTAAACTTCCTAATCCAAGTGATGTACTTGCTGGTAAAGTTAAGCAACTAGATAAGTCAGTTGAGATTAGTGGTAGGTACTCACTTACTGTAAGTATGTGTTATGAACTAAGAGAGCAGTTTGAAAAGTTTGGTAAAAAGGATATTGAAACCTTTCATAAGGCTGCAGATAACTTCTTTAGGTTTATGATGGATAACTTTGAAACTGAAATGGTTGTACTAGGTGCTAGAGCGGCCCTTGTTACTTACAAAATTCCACTAAGGCCTAAGTACTTAAAGAACTACAAAGAGTTCTATGATAGATTTGGGTCTTATATTAAGGCATCGCATTCCGCAACTTAATCCTGGTTACGGACTTTACAGTACAGGGCTTTGGCCCTGTACACCTTTATTTAGAAAGACCACAATGGCAAAAATACCCGACAAAGATATAGAAATGTTTTTAAATGACCTTACTGAAGAAGATTGGGTCTTTATGCTTGATAAAGAAGGCAGACTAAAAGCACTAATGGTTCCTAAACTTGAAGTTGGAGTCGAAGTTAATGAAACTGTTTTAAATATATTTGATGTTATTGATCCAGCAGTACTAGATAATATTATGGATTTAAAAGAATCTGTTGTAGATGAAACAGACTTAGAAGAAGCAATACAACAGTATAAAAAATTAGGTAAAAATACTCTACATTAGAGGTTGACTTAAATACAAATGATGTTATACTAATTAAGTAAGTTAGAAATTAGGAGATATTTTATGTTTAATATGGCAACAACAACTGCAAATACCAAATATAAATGTGAAGTAGGATTTGAAACTGATCCTAAACTAGATGCACAGGTACGTGAAAAGTTGATACAAGCTCGTGTTAGTTTGCTTATTAAACAACCGTTCTTTGGTAACTTAGCAACTCGTCTTAAACTTGTTAATGGCGATGACTGGTTACCTACTGCCGCTACAGACGGTAGAAACTTTTATTACAATACTAGGTTTGTTAACGAACTTACTGTTGGTGAAACTATGTTCTTATTTGGACATGAAGTATTGCACGTGGTGTATGACCATATGGGTCGTTTTGATGGACGTGATAAACAACTTGCAAATATTGCCGCTGACTATTGTGTTAACGGAGACTTAATAAGAAACGGTATTGGTAGTACAATTACTACTGTAGACATTATACATGATCGTAAATATTACGATTGGTCTTTTGAAGAAGTATATGATGACTTGTATGAGAATGCAGAGAAAATTGATATACAAGACTTACTTGATAAAGTACTTGATGATCACTTAGAAGATGGTGATTCAGGACAAGGTGAAGAAGGTAAAGATGGTAAGGACGGTAAAGATGGTAAGTCAGGTAAAGGTCGTCCTAAATTAACTGCTGAAGAAAAGCGACAGATTAAAGAAGAAATGAAAGAGGCAGTTATGAGTGCGGCACAGAGTGCTGGTGCTGGTAACGTTCCGGGTAACATTAAGAGAATGATTGCAGAATGGACTCAGCCAAAAATTGATTGGAGAAGTTTACTTCAACAACAGATTGAAAGTGTTATTAGAAGTGACTTTACTTTTATGAGACCTAACAGAAAGAGTTGGCACATTGATGCAGTTCTTCCTGGTATGGACAATGATGAAAAGGTTGATGTTTGCATTGGTGTAGACATGAGTGGTAGTATTAGTAACACAATGGTTAAAGATTTCTTTAGTGAGATTAAAGGTATTATGGATCAGTATCAAGACTTTAGTATTAAGATTTGGTGCTTTGATACTAGTGTATACAACCATGCAGAATTTGATCCTAGTAACATTGATGATTTATTAGAGTACGAGCCAACTGGTGGTGGAGGTACTGACTTTGATGCTAACTGGAATTATATGAAACAAGAAGGCATTGAGCCTAAAAAGTTTATTATGTTTACAGATGGATATCCGTTTGGTAGTTGGGGTGATGAGTTATATTGTGATACTGTGTTTATTATACATGGTAACGATCAAATTGTTCCACCGTTTGGAACTTATGCATATTATGAAGAAGAAGTAAAGAAGGCTGCTTAATGAGAGATATCAATCCATTAAATGTTCTCAACCAACGTAACGTAGATTATATTCCTGATCACTTTACAGTTATTGATTGGACAGTTGGAATGGAACATGCATATCAGGCACCTGCTAAAATGATTGGTAATATTACAGATTGGATATTTAATAAACTAGATGGAAGATTCCATGTAGTCAATTGTGGTATTGTACAAAACCCGAGTAATCCTGATGAGATGCATTACCTTATTAAGGTTGGTTTTGAACAAGCCGAAGAGTCTACATTCTTTTCTTTGGCTTATTCGAGTCCTGAGATGCATCCGGGTTTTTAGGTGCTGGTGCAATAATGCTTTCATCTAATGTATTCTTAAACACTTTTTGTATTTCAACTGCTAAATCATTACATCCATCTGTACTGCTGAACAAGTGTTCAACAAACTCACTTGCTATATTCATATGCCACAAGTTCATTCCAAGTGCCTGTGCAGTAGTGGTAAATAGATTTGAGCGATAGTCTCCAACACGTTTATTGGACCACTTAAACTTTGTTTGTAGCTCATTTTCTAATCTCATTGATATAGTTACCCATGCAGTCGTTAATGGACCTATACGTTCAAGTGTTCTTACACTGTTGACACCCATATCAATAGTATTAGTTACTGCCGCAATTTTATATTGCAAATTATAAGCAATAGCACACGATGTACTATTTTTATAATACCCAAATAGCCTTGCTTCAGTCATTTCACTGGCGTTTGCGGTAAAAGATATAAGAAATGACAACATTAATATTAAATTTTTCATCCATGTCTCCTTAGAGAGATAAGTAATAGTAGTAGTTTATTTATACGGAGGACTTAAATGTCAGAAGAAAACTCAATCGAAGAAGAAAATGTTACTGATGCAGAAGCACCAGTAACCACAGAAGCACCTGCAGAAGGTACTATTCCAGCAAATACAATAACAGTAAATGATCTAAAAACAATGGTTAGAGTTATTCAAGTTGGAGCAAATAGAGGTGCCTACAATGCAGAAGAACTTGAACCAGTTGGAGTGTTATACAAAAATATTGTTAACTTTCTAGCCGCATCAGGTCATATTACAATTACACCAGCAGAGCCATTAGATCCTGCAACAGGTGTTGATACACCAGCCGCTGAAACAATGCCAGAAGAAACTGATGGTAGCATTCCGCAAGAAGATGGTGAAACAGAAGAGGAAGCATAATATGAAACATTTAGGAATTCATAATAACAAAGAGATAGCAGTACTATTTCGTACAGTCCCAGGAGAGCCAACTAATGCTCTTATCGTAAATCATAACGAACTACCAGAGCCAATTAAAAGTAATTTTAAGATGTGCTTGGAAAGTAAGATTGGACAAAATGCACTTAGTTTAAGCGATGCCGCTAATCAATTTAGTGTTGCAAATGGTGATAAACTATTAGCCGCATTACACATTGGTAACTACATCGAAAAGGTAGCAACTAAAGATGTTACACTAACTCCTAATCCAAAGACTAACTTGCCATTAAACGAGTTAAACAATATGATTGACGGAGCGGGTGGAGCCCAAACACCAGTAGCACCAGCACCAAGTACAATGGGTACTATTGATCTTAACCCTGGAGCACCAGCAGTAGAATCAGTAGATACAAGTTCAGTATTAAGTGACGAACAAGTTGCAACTGATTTAAGAAACCAAGCATCAGGCCTACAAAAAGAAGCAGATAGATTATTAGCAGAAGCAGAGTCATTACACCCTGCACCACCTAAGAAGCGTGGACGTCCTGCAAAAACAACTGCCTAGAGAAACTTTATAAAACATGACTGAATCACAAGATTGGTTGGCTCGAGTTCTGAGTCGATGGGAAAAACTATTTGACGAAATTGACTATGACAGTCTACCACTTGAACTAGTAGAACGAATGATTCTACACATGAGAGATGGTAGGAAAATTGATCTCAACATCAAACAAATGGCTGACGAATATAACTTAGACTATAGAAAGTTTGAGGAGGCTATTGAAATGAGATTAGATGATTTAGAAGCATCTATTCAGTATGTGGACTGGTACTTGGATACTGGTAAAGCAGTACAGATTGTAGAGACTGCTACTAACGATACACTGAAGAATATATGATCAAACTAATCTTAGCAGTTGATGAAGCAGGTGGTATTGGTAAAGATAACTCTATGCCTTGGCCACATTGTAGTACGGATTTAAAGCGATTTAAAGCTCTTACAAGCGGTCATGTAGTTGTTATGGGCAGTAACACCTGGAATGCAGAAGGCATGCCTAAGCCGTTGCCTAAACGTATTAACTATATTTTAAGTAACAGTATGCAAGAAGCACAAGGTGCCACTGTACTAAGTGGAGATGCATGTAACATTATAGGTGACATATCTGATAAGCACAAGGGTTTGATTACTTGGGTTATCGGTGGTGCTAAAGTTATAGAACAATGTTGGGACATAGTTGACGAGTTTTATATTACTCGTATTCCTAACGATTATAACTGTGATGTTAAAATAGATTTAAATAAACTTAAAACATTAAGTTTAATTGAAAGTGAACACATTGCAGAAGATAATATAACATTTGAAATATATAAGGTAAGCGAATGAGTACTGGTATAATATTAGGTTTAGGATTAGGTTCAATATGTCTTGCATTTTATATAATTTTAAATTTTCCTTATTGGATACATTTACTAGAAAAAAGAAATACGGAGTTTGTTTTTATGAAAAAGATAATTAAATTTTTCCATGACCCTAACATGGTTGCTATTATTCCAGTAACACTTTTGTATGCCTATGGAGCATATGTTGTTGTATTGGACCTAATTAAGTGAAGCAATATATTGACGCATTAAAATATGTATTAGAAAATGGTACTGATGAAGACAGTAGGGCTGGAAATGTTCTGCGTACTTTTGGATATCAAATGCGTTTTAACTTACAAGAAGGCTTTCCAGCAGTAACTACAAAGAAACTTGCTTGGAAAAGTGTTGTAGGTGAATTGCTTTGGTTCCTTGAAGGCAGTGGCGATAACAAAAGACTAGCACAAATTACACATGGTAATCCAGATAAGAATACAATATGGACTGCTAATGCTGAAGCAGACTATTGGAAACCTAAAGCAAACTTTGAAGGCGACTTAGGAAGAGTATATGGTGTACAATGGCGTGACTGGAGAGGTGTAGATCAATTAAAAAATCTGATAAAGAATTTAAGAAAAGATCCTTACAGTAGACGACATATTCTTAGTGCATGGAATGTAGATGAATTAGATCAAATGGCATTACCTCCTTGTCATACGTTTAGTCAGTTCTATGTTAGTAACCATAAACTTAGTTGCCAACTTTATCAACGTAGTGCAGATATGTTTCTTGGTGTTCCTTTTAACATTGCAAGTTATAGTTTACTAACACATATTATTGCAAAAGAAATTGGATTTGAAGTTGGAGAATTTGTACATACTTTTGGTGACTTACACATTTACAAAGACCATTTAGATGTAGTAGAGGAACAAATTAAGCGAGTACCACAAACTCTTCCTACACTAGAGATAAATACAGTTAAGAAGCTCAAAGAATATACGATAGATGATTTCGTATTAAAAGATTATAGTCCAATGCCTAGCCTAAAAGCAAAGATGGCAGTTTAACTTTACATTATATTACAGGTACCTTGATTGCATAATACAACCAAATTAATTTTGAACCATTCCTTTTGTCACTTGATGTTGATACCCGGTTTTATCTACGGTGCGTCCTGGATGTGGGCTGCTGGATTTATCTGGTGGTATGTAATTGCCATTGTGGCAATTAGTGGAGGCTATCATAGATACTATAGTCATAAAAGTTTTGGCGTACCTAAGTGGTATCCTTATGCAGTAAACATTTTAGGAATGTTTGCAGGAGCAGGACCGGCACTAACTTGGGCGGCAACGCATAGACAACATCATGCGTATTCAGATACAGAAGATGATCCACATAGTTATACTAAACGTGGCAAGTGGGCAGTATATGTTAACACATGGGGTTATGATGCTATTATTAAAAGACGTTTTATCAAACGTTATCTAGCAGATAAGATCCTAAAGTTTTTCTATGTAAACTACTTTAAATTAAACGTAGCAATCATTGTAGTGTTTACATTGATAGATCCAATGCTAATGATATTTGGTTATGCATTACCAGTTGTAATTGCCTTTCATGCTTATGGCATACTAAACATTATGGGTCACAAAGGTGCTACGCCTACTAATAGTTGGGTTGCAAATATACTTACTGTTGGCGAGGGCTGGCATGAGAACCATCACAAACGTGCGGCAGATTATCGTATAGGACGTAAGTGGTGGCAGTTCGATCCGACTGCATCCTTTATTAGGATGATCAAAACAGACTAGGAGACATCCTTGTTATATAACTTAAATTATGATATTGACTTTAACTTGCTAAAGCAAGATGCAGACTCATGTGAGTATGAACCTTTTGTTGATCCACTTACAGAAACAGTAATGCCACTATGGTTAATGTGTAGAGATGTACAAGGCTATGGACTAGTTGTTAGAGACTTCTTTAAAGATATTTTGTACACTGATGTTAAGCCAAGATTCATTATACAGAAAAAAGGTTTTGTACTTAACTTTCACAAAGACAGAGGCACTAAAAGTGCTATTAACTTTGTACTAACTACTAGTACAGATCCTATTAGATTTAGAACAGACAGCGGAAGTAATTCATATCAATACAAAATGGCATTGATTGATGTACAAACTGAACATGAAGTTGTAGCCGCAAGAGAAGATAGATATTTGTTTAAATTATCACTACCTAATATCAATTACGACGAAGCGTTGGAGCGAATACTAGCACATGAGAATTCGAAGTCTTAACGAATATGAAGACAAGTTCTTATACTACATAAACAAATGGAACAAAGAACTAACTAGATACGATGATACAAAATGGTTTGATACTGAACTTCCATGGTGTATTCAAAACAGATATAAACAGTATGAAGACTGGACCTTTGTAGTAACAGACGATAATGAAGAAGAACTTATAGGCTTTGCCGCAGTACAAGACTTTGGCAATGACTGTTCCAGAATACTAACAAGATTATATTACAATCCAAAGTATAGATTAAAACACGTTGGATATGATATGAACAATGTAACTCCTGCCAATATAATTACTAAGCATCAAGTTGAAAAGTTTAAATATAAAAAACATTTATTTTGGTCTGTTGAATACATGCGTCGTAGAAAAAATGCAATACGACTTTCACAGAAGTTAAACAACTTTTACGGATACAACTTTAATGTATTACCCGACCTATACAAAACATATAACAAAGAAGAGAAAGGTGCTTGGCAAACTATTAGTTTATACAGTTTAGTTGACGAGCCTTTTCCGTTAGATACTATTACAATAGAAGATTGGAAACAAAGATATGAGTAAAGAAAAAGAGTTTAAACAATACGGATTTGGTAATGCCCGTATCAGAGCTAAAGGTGACAGAGGTCCAACTAGACATAAACTTACTTCGTTCAAACATCTTACTAAAGCACCTGCTAATGTAATGGACGAAATTAAACGTATTATGACAGAGATTACAGAAGATGATTTAGGTACAGACAAGTATCAAATATCTAACAGTTACGATCTTAAAAATAGTTTCAATGCTACCGGCGGCTATAGGCAAATACTGTTACAAAGAAATACAATACCCGGAGCAGACATCAACGAAGAAACAAACTACAATGACTGGCGTGATGATACAGATGTTAGTGTAATTAGAAACTTCTTAGAAGAAACGTTTGGCACAGTATACAGAGCTCGTATCAGTGTAATGCCTCCAGGGCATGAATTGTTTTGGCACATTGACACTGACACTAGTGTACTTTGTAGAGCACAGATTGCCGTTGATGCAGAGAACAGTTCCTTTCAGTTTAGAAACAGAATAGAAGGTGAACGACACTTAAACATGGAAAACGGAAATGTTTACTTTGTCAACACTGGATGGTCGCATAGAGTTGTAAATGAAAAGGACTGGAGAATAGTATTAATCTTTGGCATTGAGTACAAAGATATTCCAAACAAAGAACAACTACATTTAGAGGAAAAGAAATGAACAAAACACCTTTAAACAATATAGGTTACGAATACCACGTAGACTTTAATCGTATGTCAAAAGATGAACTGCATGAGTTTGGTAGAGCAATACCGGCAGACAATGTTATACTTGTTCGTAATCAAGACTTAACAGAAGAAAGATTATTACAAGTATTAGAAACTATTGGCAACGTACTAAAGCCAAATCAGTTTTTTATGCACCCTGATTACCCTGGATTGTTTCGTGTAACTAACGAACGCAAAGAAGGTGAGAAGATTGGTATCTTTGCAGACAAAGAACTAGACTGGCATTCAAATGGTAATGGTAGAAAGAGTGGCAAGGAGTCTTGTGTTTCACTGTATTGCATTCGTCCAGGAGAAAATAGTATAACAAGTTTCTGTGATACTAGACAAGCATACAGAGATCTAAGTCAAGAAGACAAAGACTTTTACGATAGTATTGATTGTACATTTAAATTTGAGAACGGAACATTTTACGACTTAGATGAAGATGATAAAGAACTTAAAATGTTTCAAGGTGGTGCTAAAAGTTTTGCTGATGGTGTAACTAAGCCGTTAGTATATACTCATCCTTATGATAAAGATAAAGGATTATACTTTACGTTTCATTATATTAGAGAGATGTGGGTTCGTGGTACAACAGAACTATTAGACAAGCAACCTATCTTTGACAAACTAATGGCACACATATTTCAAGACAAGTACATGTATCATCACGATGATTGGACAAAAGGTGACTTTATCTTTATGGATCAGTTTCACAGTATTCATAAAAGAAACGCAGTAGAAGGAGATAGGTTCTTATACAGAGCTAGTTTCGATTACGATCACAGTTTTAATATGTAACTTTTCTTTTTGGGATTTTACTATCCGCACTAGAAACACAACTATTAGATATGCAGGGTGCAGGTTTATCAAATAACTTGAACCCTGTTTCTATATTGCCTAGTGGAGCATCGTGGCAACTGTATGAACGTTTAACACTTCCATCAGGCTCACGTATAATGATTCCTTGGTATCCAGCATTACAACTCCAACCTTTGAATTGATTAAAGTTAAACGCATTAAAACGTTCTGCTTGATCCATATACCATTTTTTACCTTTGCTATCTTCAAACTCAACTTGAAAGTGTTGTGGTACAGTTTCTCCTGTATCACTTACTTGTGGTATCTTGCCAAAGTTAGGCTTAGGTCTTTGTACTAGTTTTCTTTGTTTTGCTTTTGCTTCTGTGTATGCTCTTTGTGGCATACCATTATGTAACTTAGATCGCATGTCATCTGTATAGCCATCAACTACTTTACTTGCAGTAGGATCGCTTTGTGGCTTTAGAGTTACATTAATACCTTGCTCATGAAAGAACAATGCATTGTCATAATACTGTTCAAACAATGCAGGAACCATAACCATATTAATTGTTACTTGTACATCATGTTCTTGACATAGTATTAGTTTGTCTGCTAACTGTTGCATCTTCTCAGGCGTATTAACATGTTCAACGTGCAGACTACAAGTAATACTTGCTCTATGAAACTTACTTGCATAGTCAACATACGTTTCAAACCATTTCATATTACGACTACAGTTTGATGTCATGTGTACACTTGTATAATTTGTATTGTGTGCATCATCACTTAGATGTTTAAGTATATCTAAATACCCAGGATGGAATGTAGGCTCACCTCCACTAAGACTAAAGTGAAAACTATTAAAGCCATTGCCACGTGCTTGTTCTTTAATACTGTCTATTGTTTTAAGACACAGTTCAGTGGGCCTATGATCCTTACGATCACTTCTTGCATATGGCCAACAGTAACTACATTTATAATTACAGAAACGTCCTAACAACCAACTTACTGTAAAGATATCTCTGTACAATAAACTTCGTTGTCCAACGCTTACTAAATCATCAAACGGAATCTTTGTAAAATCGTATTCACTCCATTTAAGATCTGTCATATTCTAGTAACTCTTTGTATTTAGGATGAAGGGTTGTAATATCAGTTCCCCGTGCTTTATCATATATTGTAATATGATCTTGCCATAAAGTCAAGTGTTTTTTCTCAAACTTAAATATGTTTAAGCCGTTTTTAAACTGATCTAACTGTTCACCAATTTTTGCTTCTTGATTATAAAATAATTTTACTTCTCTATCTTCAAATGCTGCGTCAATCTCTTGTGAAACAAACTGTTTAAAACTATCTGGTAATACTGATAACGCTACCCATCTAGGACTCCAGCATTGATTAATATTAAGTCCTATGCCTTGAAATCGAATTGGCTTGCCGGCTATATTACATTCATCCCTTTTGGTATTCCTTAGAGCATACAGTTTGTTATAATATCTTGCCAACTGTGGTAACCAATCTCGAATAGTAAATGCAGTAGTTACACTCCATACTAAATTTGTTCCAAGATTATATCCTTGTAACTTATCACTTTCTATAACTTTAAATATATTTTTATAAACGGCATCCCATTTAGCAGGATGTCTAGTATAGTTGTAAGTATCTCCACAACCATCTAAACTAGCAGTCATAGAAACTTTCTTAAAATGAGGTAGTATCTCTGTAAATGTTTTATTTGTATTTGTAAAGTTTGTTGTAAACTGTAACTCAATATTCTTTGCCCAATCATTGGCAATACATTTTTCATATATTGATTTTATTCTTGCACTAATAGTAGGCTCACCACCATTTAACTTCATTCGTCTAGTGTGAGGTCCTAATGCGGTTTCAATAATATCATCTTGTTCATCTAGTGTTGAAAACGTAACATTATTCTCTAGTACATCATGCTTGTTCAGTTCAGGATGTTCTTTAACCATCTTTTCAAGTATACTACTTGCATTAGGAGAGCACATTGCACAACCTAAGTTACAAATATTATCAGGACGATAATCAAAGTAGAGCGGCTTATGGGTTGAGTTACCATAGTCTAAATCTATATAACTTGTATCAACTTTACCTTCAACACTTTCGTCAAGTAAGTTCCAAGCCCAATTCCAATCCTGTCTTGGACTTCTTTTACCGCCATCTTCAATCTTTTTACAACCATTACATGATGCTGGCCACTCTCCTTGCATAAACTGTTTACGCATGCCTTTCATTACAGGCCCAGACCAGTATCTCATCATGTCATTTTTATAATGTCTTATATGGTTGTCTCTTCCATACTTTACATCTTTATTACGTTCTACTTGTTCCCAACAACAACTTTGTATAAGTTGATCGTCACCACGAAAGTACATTCCAATAAACGGAATAGGACAGAATATATCTTTTGGTGATCGTTTACGTTGGCTCATAATTTATTAAAACCACTCCGGAGGTAATCTGTGTAATACTTCTTCGTACTTACGATTGGTTGCACCAATACTAACAATAGTTCTTAAGAACTTGCCTTCTACATTGTTACCACCATGCGGAACCTTACTGCTAAACAACACAGGCTTTTCTAAGTTATACTTTTCCATTTTGTCTTCGTCCCACAAGTAAAAACCTTTTGGTCCGTGTTCACTTGCTTCATGTAAGTAACTATTACTTTCATTCTTTTGAGTGTCCCATTCATAATGATGAGTGTGGAAATACTTTCCTGCATAGAAAAAACTGTTCTCTAAATCAACATCAAGTGGAATGTTTAAAGCACACCATCTTCCTCTATCCAAGTGCGGACTGTTTTTAAAGCCCGGTGATACACTATAAAATTCAATCATATCAAAGTCATCACTAAAGTGTCTGTACACCGGGTGGCTTTTATCATTTAAGCAATAGTGCCAAAAGCGTCCTGGTACTACTTCTTTTGTTACGTCGTATTCTTTATTTTCGAATACCGCTCTTAGTTCATCTAAGATCTCTTGCGGAAAGTTGTTCATTATATAAAATGTTTCAGCCATTTATTTCTCCATAATAACTACATGCTTGTGTAAACTTTTGATTACGTTTTAAATCTAAAAAGTCTGTGTGGCTTAAAAACTTTTGCCAAAACTTTCCATAGTCATCTTTGCTATTCATATGACCTTTGATATAATTGCATGCCTGTTTTGCTTTTTCTGTTTTGTACTCGTAAGAGTTAAATTTATTTTCAATAATACTTTTCATGTGTGCTGGAAGTACTGTTAAGTTTAACCATTCAGGATATGTTAAGTGAGTTGGATTAGTACTAATATCTTTACTATCAAGATAGTCTAGTGTCTCTGGTAAATGATAAGCGTTATAAATTGTGATGGTAGGACGACACATTAATTGTAAGTTTACTGTGTCTCTTATACTACAATATTTATCAATGTTAACTAGTACATTATCTTGCTTTGTTCCATGCCTAAGGTATTCGTTTTCTTCTTTGTTAATACTATCTAAACTTAGTGCAACTTCAACTGTTTCAAAACTTGCCCAAGTATCAACTATTCTTGGCTTAGGATAAACAGTAGCGTTTGTTGAATAGTTAAGCGTTATGTTCTTTGCATAGTCATGTTTTACTGCATACTCAAGTAAGTCCCAGTGTGCTTTAATAAGCATAGGTTCACCACCTGTAAACTTTAGATATGTTATTGTAGGAAGCAATTCATATATCTCATCTAAATCAATACTCATATACTTTTCAGGTGCTCTTGCTTTACCTCTGTATTCTACTTCCTCATCAAACATTTTACGACTGTATCTACTGTCGCACATACGGCACATCAAGTTACAATCATTACTTAAACTCAGTTCTAAGAAACTAATAACAGGCTTTGTTAAGTTTTGATTCTTTGGATGTGCATTTAATCTTTGACGTAAACTTTTTTTGCCACTGTCTTCTTCCTGATAACATCTAATGCAACCCGGTACTCGTTCGCCTGCACTTGTCTTTGTTCTTATATCATTTTGGAAGTCACTGTGAAATGCTTGTTGTATTGTCATATCTTTTATGTTGTGATCAGGAGACTCATTGCCGTCAAAACGACAACATGGCTTAATCCTTCCAATAGGATCAACCATTTGATGATTCCATAATGCACTACAATAACTCATTAAACGTATCTACCAAATCCCCAGTGTCGTTCTTTACAAAACCAACACTCGCCACAGTGGCTATCAAAATTATCTGTAAAGTCTTCACAACTTCTTGTTAGTGGAAATAGTGTATCCATTACACCTAGTGTTGTGTACAACTCTGCTACACCTTTTTTGTCAATGTTAACTAGTGGCTTGAAACTTGTATTGTCACCATTACTAGTTGAACGAAACTGTTCTCCTGGACTACGATCATCTGCAGGTCCATTCCATCCTATAATGTCCATTGCTTCATTAGGTGGGTTTCTTGTAATGCCAACATAATGACATTGTATTTTATTATCTTTGTATAAACTCTGTACTAGTGCATCTTGACTTGTAATATATTGTGGACCTTCTGGACAGTAACCTACTTCATGTTCACCAAATATATTTCCAAACACACTTGTCAAATGTTTTACTAATCCTTTTGCATAAGGTTCTTGATATGCTTTGCCTTCATGGTTAACTGTAATAGGAATAATAGTTATGTCGTTACGTTCTTCAGTAACGTACTTGGCAAGCATGTATGCAACTATGGCACTGTCTGCTCCACCACTTATCTTTATTCCTACTTTATTATACCACGTAGGTAATTTAAACTCAACGTCTTGTTGACTATTTTGTACGATCATCTTCCCATTCCACCATGTCTTTGATTAAATGATAATGTTCCATATCTTTAATTTTTGGAACCTTTAAGTCTAAGTTATCTGTGCAACGCCACTTAGGACAACGTATTGGTTCTTTAGGCAAGTCAACACTTCCACTGTCGTATATGTTTCCTCGCTTGCCTCCAACGTGACAACTACCTATATAAATATCTCCTGTTGGCGTAACTTTTAAATGCTTAACTCCTGCCCAACATAACCAACCTTGATAGTTATTCTTCTTGTCAAAGTTTAATTCATTGTAGTGATAATCTTCATCAAAGTATTTGCCTTCTTCATCTGTAAACCAAAACTTTAACTTACGTTTACTTGGATCTGCTTTACTAACATACAACTCTTTAATCTTTGTAAGTTCGTCATCTGCATAGAAGTTTGCTTCACGATCAAATACTTCTTGCCTGCCTGCTTCTGTTGTAGGCGATTGTGCCATTGCTTCAGGCAACAAAGGATCTTCTAACTTCTTTAAGTCTGCTTTTTTACTTGGAACTATGTTGCCAGTACCTACATCTTCTTTTTTCATCTCATCGTGATTCTGTTCAAAGTCTAACTTCTTACTTGGCATTAGTTCATTACTTGTTTTACCACTAGGCTTTCTAATATATCTGTGTTCAATGTTTGTAATGCCTGCATCTCTAAATGCTTTTTCCATACGTTCAATAGTTTTTAGTTTATCAGGATATACCATAAAACGTAGTATTAGATTCTTTTGTACATAGCCTTCGTCCCAGTTAGGAAACATCTTGCCTGTTGCTTGTTGTTGCTCATTCCATTCTCTACGCCATTTATCAATCTTAATACACTTTTCAATGTACTCATCAATCCTGCCATCTAAATATTCAAAGTGAAAACTTAGTGTAATGTTATCAATATATTCAAACAACTCAATCATATAATCAGCAGTTCGGGTACCATTAGTAGTGATACTGATATGTCTTGCTCCACGTTCATGTTTAATATATTTGCACAAGTCCATAAACTTTGGATTAATAGTAGGCTCACCTCCTGTTAAACTCCAAAACACATTATGCCCATGCTTATCAATAATACTATCTGCTAGTGCTTTCATATTCTCGAGTGGAACATGTTTACTATAATTGTCATGCAAATAATCAACACAGTAACTACAAGCAAAGTTACAACGTTTGCCTATGTACCAATCAACGCTAAACGCTCCTGTTGGATTAAATTTAAAATAACTTGCTACTGCTTGTGTCATAATGCTGTGTCCGTACTTTGTGATTTAATAGGTGAGTAACCTTTGCCACAAGTTCTTGCACAACGCATTAACTTGCCTCCTGCTAAGTCTGTGTTCCAACTGTTAGTTAAATCATTCTTTAACCAATCGTGTGTTAATATATCCATCCACGAGTGTTCACGTAAACTATTAAATGTATCGCCGTATTTCTTAAATATCTTTTCTTGTGTGTCTTTGTAAATCTTATTCTTATGCGGATAACTATCATCACTTATGTAACAACAAGGATACACTGCCGCATACGCATTAACATAAATGCGTTTAAATTCATTCTTGTATAAACAATCTATAGGTGCTACATCATAATACTTTTCAATACTTCCATACTGTTCTGTTAGTTCTTTAAACTTCATACTCTGTGGATTACGCCACTTCTCATCTGGTGGTTCTAAAAAGTATTCAATATTACCTTTACGATCTTTTACTCTCCATTTGTCTGGTCCGTCTGGTGAGTAGTCGAACCTGGATGTTTTTCGTACCCTGAATTGTTTAAACCCCATCTTCTTTGCGAGTTCTTCAGCCTGTTCAACTTGATGTTGATTATGCTTAAACACAATAAAGTCCCACCTAGCAATACCGCCGGCATTAAGATACGCTTCTGCATTCTCCATAATTTTTTCAAAGTTTGTTCTCCGTCTGTACAAATGATTTGTATCACCTAGCCCATCTACACTAAAGATTGCTAAGTCATTTCTTCTGTAGTGTGTATGGTGTGGCTTCTTTTCTTTTAGTATACTGCCTAGGTTAGCCCACCAATCCTTAGTACGCATTGATGCGTTAGAATAAAATTCAACTGTTGCATCACTTGTTGCTTTAATTCTTTCCATAGCATAAAGTGTATGTTCAGCAACGCACGGATCGCCATGCGTACCACAGAACATTACATTTTGTAAATTAGGAAACAGACCTGCAAAAATATTATCAATATCATCTCTGCTCCATTCGTCCAATGCAAGATCTTCTTTAGTCTTTCCGCCAAAGTCATTCCTTGCACACATCGGACAGGCCGCGTTGCATCTATTTGTAATTTCTACATGTAAGTCTTGTACTGAATCTAGTGTGTGATACATTTATAAAAAATCTGGTATGTTAGTTAGTTTAAGATCATAGCCTCGTGATTCAAACCATTTGCGGGTTAAGTCTAACGAGTCTTGCCATGTAACTTCTTTATGTTCTTGTCTGTTATGATTCCATTTGTTGTTTGCAGACTCTTTGGCAGCAAACGCACTTTTGTTTTGAATTCTTATACGCATTTCTTGTGCGGCTTTTACTTGTCCTTGTTGTTCAAGTTTAGTCAACTGTTCGTCAAACTGTGACTTTGGAATCTGTGCTATGTTTTGCCAATGCGGTTGGCTTAGTATGTTTAATCTATCTGCAACTCTGTAGCCATTTTTATTACACCAGTTGTACAACTTTGTTAAAGCAAAAAAGTTATGAATGTTTACTGTAGGTGTTATTAGTAGTCTATCTTCATGACCCATTTGTTCTTTACACTTAGCAATATTCTTTTCAATTGCTGAGAACTTAGTTGGAAAACGCATAACATCATTTAGTTCTCCGTATCCATCAACACTGAACATAACTATTTTTCTAAAAGGTTTAATTAACGAAGCAAACTTTCCATTCATGTTTGTTCCGTTTGTATTCATTTCTAAAGTAATTTTACTTGCTCTGTTATCATCAATAAGGTGTTGCAATATTTTATGTAACATTGGATTAATTGTAGGCTCACCACCTGTAACATACAAATGATCAATGTCCTGTAATTTATTAATGATATCTGCTTCTACTGACGGGTCTTCGTACCAATTCATTGTTGCAGATATTTGTTCTTTTCTTGCTTCGTTATCAGGTATGTGTGCATTTTCGCCTTCCATCATCCAGTAGCCTTGCTTTTGTACTTTATCAAAGTAACTACTGTTTGTAAAGTTACAAGTAATACAACTTGCATTACACAAGTTACCAAAACGTAAATCTAATGTTCGTAAGCCAACGTTATCAGATAGTTCAGTTCTTACATCACTGTACAAGCGTTCGTAATAGTCCCAACGACTTCGTGCTTTTGTATTGCATTTGAAACATGATTCTGGCCAATTGCCTTGTTCCATATCCTTATACATCGGCTTCAGTACTTCATTTCTATACTGATCTAATGTTGTGTTTCTAACACTATGATTTGGTAAATCATTGCCGTCAGCATCTTTACGAGGCTTATTCCAAAACCAGCAACATGGTCTGTACTGTCCGTTTGGCATAATGTTTACACTAGTTAAGGGTGCTAAACAAGGCTTACTAGGCCAGTTATTTTCTTTGGTCATACAATTTTGTCCAGTGTGAGTTCACTTATGTTTATGTCAGATGGTTGAGATATTAACCATTCAAGGACAGTAGCAACGTACTCAGTATTTAGTTTTCGCATGGTCGGCATCTTTTCATCTTGTTTAGGTGTATGCATATTGCCTGGACTTAGGTAAGTTACTTTAAACTTGTATTCATTTTCACCTGCACTTATTTGACTTAACTGTCTACAATAGGCCCGTAATGCTTTCTTCTCTACAGGGTAACTCCATGCACTTCCTTTAACAGGAGTGTCAGCACTACTTCCTAACACAATCAGATAACCATCATGCTTGTGTTCAATCCATTGTTTTGCAATTCTTTCTGCTAACTTTACTTGTTCGTATCCCCACATGCAACTAACTAAGATTGTAGTCTTGTACTCCAAACTAAGTTTTGCAAATTCTTTTTGTTCATGTACACTTGTTAAATCTGTGTTGCTAAAACTTCTACTTTTAAATGTCATCTGTCTTACATTTAATTCATGCCATTGTTCATTAATACTTTGTGCAAGTCCATACTCAGGATTGCCTGCTATTAAGATACTTGGTTTCATCATGTGTTATGCCTTTACAAATAAATTAGGTTTTGCTTTTTTGCCACATACTTTAACACAAGTTCCTAAACAATCGTTTTGTGTCCAACGTCGTTCTACTTCGTCAAACCATTTAAGTATGTTGTCTGCACTATTATTATACAAGTTAATTGACTCTTTGTCAAGCCAATACAAGTCATCATATATGTTCTGTCCTGCGTACGGATATCCTAAGTGGCAACAAGGATACAAGTCACCGTTGGCACTAATATAAACTATGCCTTCTTTTTGTGTGTAACAACTGATGTTATTATCTTGTTTATCTTGTGTTGCTTCTTCGTACGAGAATGGTTTTTGTTTAATTATTTTATCTGGACTGTATGCTCTGCCACTTGTAGAGATTGCTTTCTTTGTAGCATACACTCCAATTGGTCTTGTACTATGCGAAGCAACGCCTTTTTCATAATCAAATTCCATTGTACTTGCTTCAAGTGGTGTTTGATCTTTTGCATCAGGATGCATGTAAAATGTTTGCTTGTCGCCTTCAGTAAAACGATTTGTAACAACGTACATAAAATCCTTAAAGCCTTCTGCTTCTGCTCGTTGTCTGGATAGTTCTACTTCATGTTCATTGTGTTTAAACACAATCATCTTCCATTCAGCATGTCCGCCTGCTTTAATAAATGCTTTATAGTTTCTTTCTAACAAGTCCCAACGAACGTTACGTCTGTACAAATGATTAGTTTCTTCTAATCCATCAATACCAAAACGTACTTTTAAGTTAGGATACTTTGCCAAATTCTCCCACCATGCTTGAGTTCTAGCACCACCGTTAGTGTGAATGATACAACTGCAATGTGGATTAACATCTCTTGTAAAATCTATAATGTCTGGCAAGTCTTTATTCAATATAGGATCGCCATAGTTACCACAGAAACTTAAACGTTGTAAATTATTCAAGTAAGGACGTAATGGCTCTAGTGCAACTGCTTGTAAATTCTGTAAGTCTAAGTTTGGATTGTCCACGCCTTGAAAACTTCTAGCACACATTGGACAAGCCGCATTACACATATTACTTGCTTCAATATCAAGTACTCTTATTCTATCCCAACTAGACATTTTGTAATTCCAATATACGTCTGTTAGTTCCGTGAGCACTACTAAAGTTATAGTCTGTGCCACATGTTCTTCCACACGCAAACAACTTAGGAACAGTACTGTCTTGCGTACCTTCCCAACTTTTGCAGAAGTCGTGTGCAAAGTAATCATGTGCTAATACTTCAGCGAGACTATGCTTGTCTAAGTTATTAAAGTCTTTACCATATAAATCAAACAACTGATTTGCCTGTGTCTTTTGTGTGTTCTCACCATAGTGCAAGTAACCGCTTGCGGTCCATGTACATGGCCATACTCTATTTTCAAAGTCTAAAAATATTTGTCCATTAGGTTTCCATTTGCAACTAATAGGAGTTTGATCAACATAGTTTTTCCAGTTGCCATACTTTTCCATTATAAGTTGATTTTGATTCTTACCACTACCAATCATACTTTCATCACGCGGCATCTCTAATGTATACTTGCTTTTGCGAGTAATAACATTTTGATTCTCTGCACCAGACTTTTTGTTTGTGTACTGCTCGTCATTAACAAATCTATTTGTTAGTTTAATTGCAAAGTCTCTAAAGCCCATTTGTTTTGCTTTTAGTATTGCATCATCTACTTGATGTTCGTTATGTCCAAACACTAAGTAATCCCAACGTGCTATTCCGCCTGCATCAATAAACGCTTGAGCGTTA
>Ga0206682_10001708_pt1 | contig 21241 bp, 20 predicted proteins | sample M240m12015metaG_FD_155444 | JGI IMG/M metagenome (GOLD analysis project Ga0206682, IMG submission 155444) | Ammonia-oxidizing marine archaeal communities from Monterey Bay, California, United States - M2 40m 12015 | ecosystem: Environmental > Aquatic > Marine > Intertidal zone | place: USA...
GTGTTTCCATATGCAATGTATGAACATTTTTTCTAACATTACCTGAACTATCGTCTTTAAATGTTTCGACAAATTCGGCTTTATCATTTGGTTTATCAAATTCAAAATTGGCTTTATATTGAAAATCTTTAAATTTTACAAGAGAGTTTGTTATACGTTTTTTAGCATATTTCTGTGCTGAAACTATATGTAATGGGTCTGCTGAATTAATAATGGGGTCAAATTTATCACGATTCACTAAGTGTAATACAAAATAACCTCCAGGTTTTAACCAATTATAACAATTATCAATGAATGTTTTTTTATCATTAATGTAGTAGATTGTGAAGTAAAGACAACTAATAACATCAAGTGATGAAGGTTTATAATTTACAGCATCTAATGCATTTCCTTTTTTAAATTCGCTTTTAGGATATTTTTTTTTGGCTTTATCAATCATAGATTGAGAATTGTCCAACCCACTTGCATTAAAACCTTGTTTATTAAATAAATTTACATGATGACCATTACCACAACCCATATCTACTAAAGTCTTGTTTTTTGTAGGTTTTAATATATGACTTAATTCACTTATTTCATAATTATTTTTGCCATGGTCTAGAACTAAATCATCATAAATACTACAATAAAAATCATCATAAAGATTATCATTTTTCTTTACTTTAAATTTTTCCATTTGTGTAAAACCTTCTGGAAATGGATGATGGTAATTAATATAGTTTAATACTAAAAACAATACTCCTAAAAACACAAATAACCGAATCCAAATATTTATTTTTGAGATACTTTTCATTGTTTTTTTTAACATACGAGTAAATGATTTCATTATATGTATTAATATTATATTTTTTATATGAAAATTTAATATAAATGAACGAAAATGATATTAATGATGTTCGCTTAATAAAAAATTTTAGAGGAGTTACTTTTTCAAAATATAAAAAAAATGATGCAAAAAAAGAATTACTAAATAATTTAGTAAATAGCAAGATAGAACAATCTTGTTATTGGTCTGCAGAATTCATATGTAGCGGACATTTTATTGATTTATGGGATATTATTTTTGAATTTGCAGCAAAATATATTCATTTGGGAAATCCTAAATTACCATATTATTTGAAAATAAGGCTTGATGAATTTAAAAATATTGTAAATACTGGATATCAAGATGATATTTTAAAAATAAGAAATAGTGATAAAATCCGTAAATTATTTGCAGAAATTATATGTGTTTTATGCTCTTCTAATAAGAAAAATGCTATAGAAAATATTAAAATTCAAAAGGAAGATTTAAGTATGATGAAGATAACACATAAATTAAAAGCGGATTCTATTAACTATGCTAAAATTGTGTTTAGGGAAGAAGACCCTAAGGAATTATTTGTGGCTATAAATGAATTTGCATGGAATATTTCTAAAAATAAAAGAAATTCAAGAACAGCATGTTATTGGGTAGAATGGATATTTAATTTCGAATCTTTAGTAAAAAAAGAAAATAAGAAGTATTGTGCAGCAAGAAGAGTAATTGAAGTAGAATCGAAGTATCAGACAGATATAGTTTGGATTTTATGGGATTGCATTTGTTATGAAGCCAATAAACGAAATTCTAGTATGCTTAAATTAGTTAAAAATTTACAAGAACTTTTTTGTTTAAAATTTAAACCGGGAATAAAGAAAAAAAGAAAATATTTGATATATTTTGCAATACATTTATTAACAGAAACAGTGAATAATAAAATTCCTATTATTGAAAATACTAATTTAGTAGATAATATTGTTAAAAAGGTAAATATTATTTATAAACAAATAAAAAAAAATGAAATAAAACCCAAAACAGATTATTTATTTAATAATTCTATGACAAATAAGAATTTAGAAAATACTGTTAAAAAATTGGATAAAATGAATGCACTGATGACTCAAGGAATTATACCGCGGAATTAAAATTATTTATTTTATAATACTTTAGGTAAAAAAAAATATAATTGTATATTATAAATGAGTAATCCAGGAAATAAAAGACTTCAAAGAGCAAGACACGGTGCATCACCATCTTCTGATGGTACTCTTTCCACTACTAATATCGGTGGCGGTCAAGGAAAAGCAGATGTCCAAAGAACAAAAGGCTCTGTTATTAATAACGGAGGAAACATGATGATGGGAACATTCCCAACTGTTGGTGTAAGACTTCCATTCTTGAATATGTTAAGTGGATGCTGTAAGCCTGGCGCTGCTGTATCAACCAATAATAAACCACTTAAGGATTAAGTTTAATATTCTATTAAATTATTTAAAATTATAATTTTTTATTTAAAATTATAATTTTTCTCTCCATATTACATAATGGCTAGAAGAAGCAGAAGAAGATCCCGCACTCGCAGACGCCGCCGCACCCGCAAGGGTGGTTCCGCTGCCCCCAAGATGCGTAAACGCACTCGTCGTCGTAGCAAATCCCGCAGACGCAGACGTCGTTAATTTAGAAACTTATAAAAATATAAATATTGTTTATATGATTAAAGAATATTTATTAACAAGTTTAATTTTACTTGGTCTAGATTTCATATATTTATCTTCAACAACAAATTACTTTAACCATCAAGTTAAATTAGTACAAGGTACTCCATTACAATTAAATATAGTACCTACAATTTGTTGTTATATTTTACTTTCTTTAGGAATATATTATTTTGTTATCAACAAAAATCTTTCTTATTTAGAGTCATTTTATTTAGGAATATTCGTATATGGTGTATATGATTTAACTACTATGGCAATACTTAAAAATTGGAAACTCACTACCGTAGTTATGGATACATTATGGGGAGGAATATTATTTGTTCTAGTAAAGTTTTTCTTTGAAAAACTATATTATATTGTTTGAAGCCTCTCTCGTCGAGGTTTTAATTCAGGATTTAGAACAACCATTTCAACACTATTTTCTTCTTTTTTTTCATCACTAATAAAAGCACTGTTTTTACCGGGAATTGCTAACTTAAAATTATATTTTACTAATTCCCGCATCTTATCTATATTTAATTGACGTATCCTCTTATTTTCTTTCCTAATAAATCTTTTTAATATTTTTAACATAAATCGACTAATTGTATTATTAATTATTTGAAACACTTTTATAATACCACCAGTTACACCTAATATTTCAAATGTAGCAACCACACCTGTAGCCCTATATAACCAATAATCACCCAATGCTGCAACTAATAAACTATTTGATACTATCAATACCCATATTAATATTGTTTGAAATTTTATTTTTAACTTAGGATGAACATCATAATTAGGCAGTTTTTTTTCATCTATAAAAAGGTCTTGGTAATAAAGTGGTTTTGAGGCAGTATAATATACAATCCATGGAAAATTCCAAAAAAAGAAAAAAGCAGCAATTCCCAGAAAAATAGGTATATAAACATAATTTTGAAATCCTTCATATATTAAAGCAATTGGTCCTAGTGCAATAGGTAAAAAGTATCTTTTTATAGGTATTTTTTTACAACATATTTTACAATTTTGACAGCATGATTTATCTTTATCACATAAACACATATATTATAATTACTTAATTGGTCTATAAGTTATTTGTCTAATTCTTCAATCGCCTTTTTAACTGAACACTTTTCTGCTATAATTTTTTTTACTTGCTTTTTATTTTTTTCAGTTTCCTTTTTATCCTCTCCACTACTAATACCATCCAGTAAACCAGACCATTCTTTTGATTTTTCATCGTTGTCGATATATTCTGGATTTTCCAACTCCCATTCACTCAAAGCATCTATATGTTTTATTTTTATTTTAGTTATAACATCGTCGATCTGTTCTCCATTAGCATCCTTCTTCCATCCTTCGGTATCTTTAATAAAAAATTTAGAACGTTTAATATCAGAAGAATGAATTGGTCTTTCCACACTTGACATATCTTTCAAACTGTTTAAAATAACATTCGAAATTCCATCTACAAACCCTAATTCCTTTGTATTTTCTAAGTCTTCTATTGAAACTATTATTTTATTGACAAAATCCGTAAGAGACATAGCATCTTTACAATACTCATTCAGAAATACATTTATAGAAATATTATTAGTATTGTTATTGTTATTTGTAATATTGTTTATTTTCAAGTTTTTCATTTCTTTTTTTAATTCCCGATTTTCTTGTAGAATTGTTTTAAGTAATTTTGTGATATTTTCCGGATTTACTAATTCTTTTTCTTTTTTATTTTCTAGATTTTCTTCATTTTTTTCCGTATTTTTAAGACATTTTTTCTTATGTCTACATAAATTCGCACGATGTTTGTAGGACTTACCGCAGCAGCAATTATGGGGTTTTTTTGTTATCATTTTTGTATCATTTGTTATCATTCGATGTTTCATGGTCTTAATATGTCTTTTGTAATCTTTTTTGTTAGACGATAAGAAGTCACACTTTTTACATACGTATTTTTTTGGGGTTTTTTGGGTTTTTTTTTCCATATATATATGATAACATAAAAAACCCCTAAATTCTTTTTTTTTTGTTGTTTCGTGCCTTTTTTTAAGTCATGTAGGTAATTTTTTTTTATAAATTTTTCATAAAATACCTTCATCTTTCTAGTAAAATAGTTTTTTCAGCTTTTTTTCGCAAAAACTTTTTTGCAATTTTCGATTTTGGACATTTTTGAAATGTCCATTTTGCAATATAGCAGAAAAGTTTTTCCAAAAAATAAGCTTGTATTTTAAATAGAAATCCATAATTTATATTATTAAGAGCATAACCAATCATATAATATAACGAGTACTATAGTATATTAAAAGCATAATGTAGTAATAAATTCAAATTTTTATAGTTATTACATATTTTTATAGTTATTACATATTTTTATATATTTAGAAAATTACGATAGTATACGAGATTAATTTATTTTTATTTTAGATTTTAATATTTATAATTTGTATATGAGTATGTCAGAATCAAAAAAAATTCCCAGTATTATGAAACCTATTACTCCAGATCCTTCCAAAAATACATTTACTGAAAAAATTTCAAGAACTATTTCTAAGAAACCCACGGTTACTGAAACAATATCCTCAAAACTCTCAGGAATTAAATCTATTGGTCAAACATTTTCTCCAACTCAAGGCTCAACTCCAAGTGATGATGGAGTAATGGTTATTAAAATTTTATTAATAGTATTAGCAATTGCTTTTTTAGCATATAATGCATATCTCTATTTTTACGAAGGAACTGATATTTTCCAAAAGTTTTTTGGAATTATTCTTTTTAAAACTGGACAAGGAACAAGTAATGTTTTTAATAATACAGGACAAGGTGGTAAAAAAATAGTAGATGTTGTAGAAAAAACTGGAAAAGGTGTAGGAAAGGCTGTGGCAGATACAGGTAGAAATATTGAAGAAAGATCTACATTAAAACAAGCCATAGAAAAACCAAAAAAAAGAAAGGAAAAACCCGTTGATTTAGATGATTCAACTGAAAGTAATATACAACATAAAAAGTCAACTGGATATTGTTATATAGGAAGTGATAGAGGATATCGTACTTGTGTAAAAATGACTGGAGGAGATACATGTGCATCCGGTAAAGTATTTCCCTCCAAGGATATTTGTGTAAATCCTAATTTAAGACGATAAACCACAAAATTAACAATAAAAAATAATTATTAACAATAAAATAATATAAATATTATCCTATTTATACTAATTATAATGAGTGCAATGAAATCTTTAATTAATATGCAAAAAATGGAAAATGGTATAATCTGGGGAGGACTTTTTGGATTATCTGTTTTACCTATTCAATTTGGAGTCAGTAAATTTTTAATACCTAAATTAGAGTTTAAAGAAGAATCAAAAAATCTTATTACAGAACAATCATTTAAATTATTATTGTCAACATTTACAGTTGTTGGGTTTATTTATGGATATAATACAAAACGCCGTTTAACAAATTAAATTAATATTAAGAAAATTAAATATTATTACTAAATATTTAATTTTTTGACTTATGATGAAAAGAACCATCTAAGAGAAAAATATGGTGGGAAAATTTTAATACTATCATCTGAAGTAAGATTAGGGCCTGCTTTTACCATATTTTCAATATCAACACCAGAAAGAGCATGACTGTGATATCTTAAATTAGATAAAAATCCATTAAATCCATTAAATTTACTTACGAATACATCACCATAATTTTGTTTTGGTACAGATCTAAACGTGTGTCTATTTACAATTGTTCCATTAATAAATGTATCCATATATTTACCTCTATTTCGCATATTAACTAAAATCCATTTATTTAATGGAATATTATCTACTTCTACTTCTTCAATAACGTTATTAAATGTATTCATAACAATAACAAAAGCATTTTTGGTTTCATGAATATATAATCCAGGTGCATTATTAGGAAAAGCCATATCAGATACATTAACACCATCAAAATTCTTTTTCATACCAAAATTTTGACGTGAACCCTTGTGGAAAATGTGTTTTCTTTGACCAGTACCATTGCTTCCAGGTTTCGCTAAATCATCAATAAATAACCATACTGACCATGTAAACTCTAAACCTTCTCGTTCATTAACTGACCTTATAATTGGTTTAGAGCCTTTTGTACTTGGATTTTGATGAATAATTTTAGGTCTTTTTCCCTGTCTTAATCCGTTAATTAAAATAGGATTTTTTTCTGGAGAATTTAAATATCCTAAAACTATTGAACCAATTCTTATTGCATAAACAAATATTATTAAAACTAAAATGAAGAAACAAACTTTTGCAACAAGAGTATTTGAATACAAGAAATCTGTTGTTCCAGAAACAACTTTATTATTCCTAAATTTAGAGAACATACCTCCTGCACCATTTTTTGCTCCTGCAACTGCATTTCCTAAACTAGCCATTGGGCTGTTATAATTACTTGCAAAACTACCGTAAGACATACTTATATATTATAAATAATATAATTAGAATTCAAAACCAGTTATTTCTTCATTATCTTTCATAAATGACATTTTCAACTTATATTTATTAAGTAAATCGGTTAATGCATTGCCGCCTGGACCTTCTCTGTAAATTTCATATGCTTCACGTGGACTAATTGTTCTTGAGAAATATCTAAATTTGGATGTTGCTCCTGAAAATCCCTTTTCTGGAGTTAATTCAATATCAGCATCCTTGTTCATTTTTGGAACACCACTTAATACATGTGTGTTTACTAATTTACCATCAATATAAGTATCAACAGTTCTATTATTTGTAGCAACAATAATATTACACCATTTCTGAATTGGAATATTTTGAACAGACCAATTATCAACATTTCCAGAAACAGTTGTTAAAGAAAGGTCTAAATCATTTGTTGAAGGTGCTAAAGAAACACCTGGAGAAAGATTATTTCCATTTGATCTCCTAAATATAACTTTAGGTTTACTATATTTATACTGCCAGTTATCCACATAAATCCATACAGAAAATGTGAAATCAACAGATGCAGGATTTCCGGGAAGTGTATTTGCTTTAATTAAATGTCTAGTTTTTGCACTTCCTCCCATAGATAAACTTTGATTTGTAGTATCTGAAAAAACATATTTCCAGACAAGATAAAGTATGACAATAACTATAACTCCTAAAAGAATTGTTTGAAAATTCATAGTATAATATTATGTTAGAAATTTATCTAAACAATTGGTGGATTATTATTTTTTAAAAACATATAATTAGCATCTATTCTCTCTTTTGTCATAATTCTAGGAAAATACAAAACATTACAAACACCTCCTCCTATACCATTATCGGCACCTACGCTAATATTATCTAAACTCATGTACGGAACTACTTTTTTAAATGATGCTACCAATTTAGAGTTTATAAATATATCTAATATACCACTATCATAGTTAACAACTACATTATTCCATCTTTGCAAAGGAAAATCTTTTACTTTATACACAATTGGTTTTTTATTCTTACCATTATTCATTGTTATTTTTAATGAATTATCTAACCCATTATACGATATATTTGGCTTTCCACCATAATCTAATATAGTGGTATGTCTTCTATATTGATCTCCAAAATTTGGCGCCTGTGCACGTATAAAAAACCATGCACTAATTGCATAATTATAGTTATACTGAATATCATATCCTACTGATTTTAATTCTTGATGATTACCTAAATATTTTTTATTTTTTAAATAAATTGGTTCTCTGAGTAAAACTTTTGCTTTTTGTATTTTTTTAATCTGATCTCTTTCTTTTTTTAAGTCTTCTAAATAAATTTTTGTCTCACTAATATTATGTTCTAGGTCAAATATCTCTCCAGCATGTTTCTGTATTAAATTAATTGTTTCTGTAATGGCTTCTTTACAATCTTCTTTATTTTTTATCACAGTTGCGTTATCACACATCTCGCTGCTAACATAACCATAATTAATTAAGAATAAAACAAGTTCATCTTCATTAGATTTATCATTTAAATTACGACGTTTAATCTCTTTCCACCCATCTTCCGGAATTTTTTTTCCTTTCTCAGAATGAGAATTTTTTTTCAATGATTGTAAGCGTTTTTCCATTGATTTCAATGATTTTTCAGAATCATTAATTTTATTTTGAATAATAATTTTTTTATCATCTTTATTAAGACTAGTTGTATACATATATTTTGTAAAAATAGGGATAACAATAATAAGTGTTATTAAAATGATTTCAAATGCAAAAATATAATAAACAGCAGTAGGGGTATGTCTTAGTTCATTAAATAAAAATTTTACTAAATCAAAAAATATACAAGGAATAATAAATATAGCATAAAATAAAACGTTAATAATTGGATATTTACTTAGAATTTTTTTAAAAGAAACAGAACCCATCAAGTATCTATATACCAAAAATAGTCCTGCTAATAAAGCACCAATCATCAACATAACAGAACCAGAAACATCAAATAAAATATTTTTACTTACTAAAAATGCAAAGGCTGCTAATATTCCCATTGCCACTCCTACAGAGATTAAAACATATAAGTATCTTGAAGAATGTTTATATAACCAATTTTCTTTTTCAATGTCATCCCCTGCTCCAGGATATGTTTGAGTTAAATTTTTTGTAAATTTAACAAAAAATATCGCCAAACAAATAATCCCAATACCTATTAAAAGATAATTTAAATAATAAGAATAATCAGCCAAAGAAAATTTTTCACCCTTTCTTGTAATATACGGATACTCAGGATATCCATTGTTAATAATATAATAAATTATTCCACAAAATAAAGCAATAAATATTATTACCCAACTAAATTGTCTATTATTTGTAGAACTATCCCATGCACCCCATTTTGCATAACCTATATTATCTCGGGTTTGTGGAAAAATAGGAAATATAAACCATAATAGTTGCCCAATCCACTTTAATGGTATAATTATTAAAGTAGTTATAATATATTTGATAATATCAATTGTTCTAATGTAAGAATCAGGTAAATTTCCTTTCTCCCTATAATGAAATATACCATACCCAATAATAAAAATAATTGTAAATACTAATAAAACCAGTGGAGTATAAACTATTGCAGATGTAACACCTTTTAAAACAGAACTCATTTATATTTTATTAACATTAAATAAAATATAATTAACCTATAAAACTTATTCATATATGAATAATTTATAAATTATTCATTGATGTTTTATTAGCATGACAATTATTGCACAAAGCTGCTAAATTAGAAACGTCATTTGTTCCCCCAAATTGCAAATCTATTTTATGATCAACCTGAAATGTATGTGTTAATTGTTGACTACACATATTACATTTCCATCCTTGCTGGGATGCTATATATTTTTTTTTTGTTTCACTGACACTTCTTTTAGTTTTTGGTTTAATAAACTGTATTTCAGGTTGAGGTTGAGGATTAATTGTATAAGAAATATTTGATTGTTGTCCCATTTGATTCACTTTATCTCGCGCATTTGTAAAATCAAACAATGGAGTTAACATATCTCGAGTATTATTATCCACTGGCATATATTTTATAAGTTCAGTTGCATGTTTTACTAAACTTTTCGTCTCTCCCGGATTTTTATTAACAAATAAATAAATACTTAAACCAACAAATGCAAATGTAACCATTCTAAAATATTTTTTTCCTTTTATTATATAATCAGTAAATTTCCCATCATAATACGTATTTGCCACTAAAAATGCTGTTATTACAAATATTAAAAAATTAACTTTCATATATATTATTAAATATATATAAAACTATTCACTTATTTCGTATAATAATTTAAGCCTTTTTGTAGATCATGCCTAAACGGTGATGTTTTTTACCTTTGTAGGTTTTTCCTTTGTATTTAAAAGAAGCCAATCCTTTCTTTTTTGCGTTTAACATAAGTTTGAAGTATGGGTTAAGTCCTCTTTTTTTACCCTTCTTACGGGTTTTTCTCTTCTTGCGGGTACGTCTTGATTTTTTACTTTTTCTTCCTTTTCTTCTACGACGTCTTCCTCCAAGAAGTGAACCAACTTCTGCATCTCCAGCAGCATCAGGAGCAGTTTCTTCAATATCAGGAGTTTCAGGAGCAGGTTCATCAGAACCACCTCTCTGTCTTCTGCGTCTTTTAGAGCGAGATCTTCTACGAGTTTTTCTAGCCATTATATAATTTCATTATATTATTATTTTAACGAACAAAATTTCCTAAACTCTACTTTTTATAAAAGTATACTATCGATAAAATCATTAAAATAACAATACCCCCCTCTATATATTTTTTTCGAGTTTTAATTACTTCTTTATTTTTCATTTCTTTTGGTTTATATTCCTCATAATAATTCTCTAAATCTTCGTAAAAACCTATTTCTGGTTTTTTTAATTGTTTGTTAATTTTATTAAATATAAAGTGTATCCACTTCATAAATGACATTCTTGAACTTAAATATGGGGTAACTGGATATTTATCTAAAAGATCTAAAAAATTATTTCCAATTGGATTCATTGGTATAAAAATAGGTAAATTTTGTATAAAATCATAATATTTTTTTATACTTACATCATTTGGATGTTTTGGATATGTGATTGCTATAGTTTGCAATGTAAATTTTAAATGTGGAAGCCAAACATTGTGATTCAATCCCATTATATAGCAAATGATATAAAAACATATTGATTTTAACATATATATTATGTTAAAACGAGAAAGTAGTTATGAATTACCACACTATTGCAATAATTGTGGAAAAAGAGGACACACTTATAACCAATGTTCTAAACCCATTACAAGTGTAGGCTTAATAGTAATGACTAAAGAATATAGTAATCTTAAATATTTAATGATATGTAGAAAAGATAGTTTAGGTTATGTAGAGTTTTTAAGAGGAAAATATAATTTATATGATAAAAATTATATACAAAACTTGATTGATGAAATGACAAATAAAGAAAAAGAAAGTTTATTGACAAAAAGTTTCAATGTACTGTGGAATGAATTGTGGGGTAAATTTAGTCATACTCAATATAGACAAGAAGAGAAAACTTCTCATGATAAATTTACTGAATTAAAAGAAAAAATTTATGATATTCATACCAGAGAAGAGTTTAATCTTAAAACTTTAATAGATTGTAGTCGAACAAATTGGGTCCAACCAGAATGGGGATTTCCAAAAGGGAGAAGAAATTATCAGGAAAACGATATTGTATGTGCATTGAGAGAATTCGAAGAAGAATCTGGATATTCAAGAAAAGACATAAATATTATTAATAATTTAAAACCATTTCAAGAAACATTTACTGGTTCAAATTATAAATCATATAAACATAAATATTTTTTAGGCTATATTGAAAATCCTATTATTCATAATAATTTTCAAAAAAGTGAAGTTAGTGATATGCAATGGTTATCTTTAGAAGATTGTTTAACTAAAATACGACCATATAATTTAGAAAGAATTGACCTAATAAATAATATAAATAAAGTTTTACATAAATATAGTTTAATCTCATAATATATTATTATGGAAGAACAAACAGATAAAAAAGATTGGACTGAAAAACCTTTTAAAATAGAAAATACTGATTTGCGTGACCAAGGAATTGTAGATTCAAAATTTAGATTAATAGGAATAAATGGAAAAAAATTAAGAATTAAAAGAAACAATCAAACAGGTGAAATAAAAATGGTTCGAAAAAAAAATTGGCAACAAAAATATAAGGATTTTTTTAATAATTTAGATGATCCTTGGATTAAATTATATTCATTTAAAGAACCCTCATCCACTGATTTATGCAATGAGGAAAGAATAAAAAATTGCCAATTAAAAGGTAAAGTATGTAATCCTCGCACTGGCAGATGTAATAAAACAAAAAAAAAAGTAAAAAAACCAAAAAGTAAAACCAAACAATCCAAAACAAAATCCAAAACGAAACAATCCAAAACCAAACAATCCAAAACAAAATCCAAAACGAAACAAGACTCTGACTCATTAGATATTGCCTCTAAAACGAAACAAGACTCTGACTCATTAGATATTGCCTCTAAAACGAAACAAGACTCTGACTCATTAGATATTGCCTCTAAAACACCTAATATAGACTCTCCTTTAGATAAAGTTCTTTCTTTAGATCAATCATTAAAAGAAGAGAAATCATTAATAGAAAATATTAAACAAACGCCTAGCATCAGAGAAATTATATCACCTATTAATGAAACTAAACTAGAAGAAGAAGAAGAATTAAAAGAACTTATGCAAAAAAATGATTCACCAGACATTATGTCTAGAACTGTTTCTATATCAAAACAAGAATTAAAAGAAAATTTTTCTCAGCAATGTCAAGAACTTATTGATAATATTAAGGGAAATCTTAGAAACTTATCTATTCAGAGCAAAGAATATCAGAGTCTTCTGCAATGTACAGAAAATAAAAATAGAGAACAATTAGAAGAATATAAAAAAATAGATAAACTTTTATATCCACATTTAGATGACCCTAATATAGCATTAAAAATTGCAAATAAAAAAGAGTTTAGAGATGTTGAAATACCAGAAAAAACTAGAGAACAAATAGATAATATAGAAGAAGAATCTAACAAAATTTGCAGTCCTAATATGCAATTTGAATTAGAACCACATCAAAAATTTGTACGCAACTTTTTATCTTTTCAAAGCCCTTATAATAGTTTATTAATCTATCATGGTTTAGGAACAGGTAAAACTTGTTCATCCATATCTGTTTGTGAAGAAATGCGTAATTATTATCAACAAATAGGTAGTAATAAAAAAATTATGATTGTTGCAAGCCCTGTTGTTCAAGAAAATTACAAATTACAGTTATTTGATGAAAGGAAACTCAAATTAATTAATGGATTATGGAACTTGAAAGCATGTACAGGTAATAAATTCATTAAAGAAGTAAATCCTATGAATACAAAGGGGCTTTCAAGAGAAAGAGTTGTTAAACAAATCAAAAAAATTATAAGACAATCCTATGAATTTTTAGGTTATACTGAATTTGCAAATAAAATAGATAAAATTATGAAAAAAATCTCAAACAATAATGATAAAAAAATAGTATCAAAACAAAGACGTGCTATAGAGAGAGAATTTTCTGGAAGGCTATTAGTTATAGATGAAGTTCATAATATACGAGCAAATGATGTAAAAAGAAGAACTACTAAAAATTTACAAGATTTAGTAAGTTTTTCTAAAAATATGAAATTACTTTTATTAACAGCAACGCCTATGTTTAATGAAGCAACTGAAATAGTATGGTTAGTTAATTTAATGAATTTAAATGATAATAGATTTCCTATTAAAGTCAGTGATATTTTCACAAAAGAAAATACTTTTATAGAAGATGAAAGACAGTCTGGAAAAGACATTTTAATTCAAAAATTAAATGGATATGTTTCATATGTTAGTGGAGAAAATCCCTTTAAATTTCCATTTAGAATTTTTCCATTTGAATTTAATAGTCCTCATTCATTAAAGATTTTAAAGACCACTGAATGGAGATATCCTTCTCAACAAATTAACGGACTTGAGATAACTGAAGATAATCAAATCAACTATTTAGACGTTTATATTAATACATTGCAAGATTTTCAAGAACGAGCATATAATTATTTAATTGAGAAAATGAAGAAAAAATATCCACAATTACAAGAAAAAAGACGTGGTATACAATACACTATTATGGATGGTCCATTGCAAATATTAAATTTTGCATACCCTCATTCTGATTTATCAGGAGATGACATTTTAGAAAAAGATATTGAAAAAGAACTTTATGGAAAAAGAGGATTGCGTAGAGTAATGGACTACTCAAAATCTACAAAGAGAGAATTTACATATAAATCTAATACTTTAAAGAATTTTGGAAGAATTTTTAGTTCAGAGGGTGATGAACCTCCATTGAGAAAATATAGTGTAAAAATAGATGAATTTATTAAAACTATTAAAAAAAGCAACGGTATTTGTTTAATTTATTCTAATTTTATTGACGGAGGTTGTGTTCCTATTGCATTAGCATTAGAAGAAATGGGAATTTACAGATTAAATCAAGATAAATCATTATTTAAAGATAGACCAACTGCTCCTTATAAAGTAAATGGTCACAATGCCAAATATATAATGATTACTGGTGATAAAAAACTATCACCAAATAATAAACTTGAATTAAAGGCTGCAACAGATTCTCAAAATATAAATGGAGAGAAAGTAAAAGTTATTATTATTTCAAAAGCAGGATCTGAAGGTTTAGATTTTCAAAATATTAGACAAGTTCATATATTAGAACCATGGTATAATTTAAATAGAGCAGACCAAATTATAGGCAGAGGAGTAAGAAATAAAAGTCATTGCTTATTACCTTTTAATAAAAGAACCGTTGAAATATATCTACATGCAAGTGAATTAAGAGATAATCCAATGGAAACCATTGATATGTATATGTATCGTATTGCAGAAAATAAATCTATAAAAATTGGACAAGTTACTAGATTATTAAAAGAATATGCAGTCGATTGTTTATTAAATAAAAATCAACAAAATATGAATGCAAATAATATTCAAAAAAATATTACATTAACATTATCTAATAATCAAGAAATAGATTATCATATTGGACATAAAGATAATAGTTTAATTTGTGATTTTATGGAATGTGAATATAAATGCAAACCAAATGATACTTATTCAGATGAAGTAGGAATAGAAACGTATAATGAAAATTATATAATTATGAATATTGAAAAAATATTAAATAAAATTAAATTATTATTTCGAGAACATTATATTTATGAAAAATCAGATTTAAAAAAAAGAATTACTATGATGAAACACTATTCAACAGAACAAATTAATATGGCTTTAGATATTCTTATAAACGATGATAATGAATTTTTAACAGATATGTTAGGAAGATCCGGACGGTTGGTCAATGTTGATAAATTTTACATGTTTCAGCCCCTTGAAATAGATACATCTCGCCAAATAACATCATATCAAAGACGACATCCTATAAGTTTTAAACATAAAAAGATAGTTTTTAAAAAAAAAAATAGAGAAGAGAAACAGCCTCTATCTTTAGAAATTAAAGTAAATAATGATATGGAATTGTTAACATTCAAAAATTCTTACTTAATTTTAGCAAATTCATCTGACGAAAGCAATAAGAAAAATTGGATAATATCTGCAAGAAATGCAATAGAAAATTTAATAAAATATAATAATTTACCTGAAAAAATTTTAGTTGAACTTGCTTTAGAACATGTATTTGATAGTTATAATGCGAAAGATAAATTGTCTTTATTAAATGAAATAGAACTTTTGAAATTAAATAGAGATCAAGAAAGTGTTATGAAAGAATTTCCTCCAGAATTCTTTATAATATTTCAGAAAATTATAGATAAAATAAGTATTACATATGAAGATACAACAGTTATAGGAGTTACTGATTATAGTAAAAAATTAATTAAACACCCATTAGGTATTGGTTTCTTTAAATTAGATACAAAAGTATCACCAAATAGATGGACGGTTGATGTTAGTGGATTAGATAAAAAATTTGTAGATACTCTTTTAACAAGATTTAAAGTGGATAATTCTCACATTAATAACTTTATAGGGTTTTTAACAAATTCAAAAAAGAAAATAGTATTTAAGGTAAAATCTATATCATCTAGTGAAAATAAAAGAACACAATTTGGACAAAAACTTCCAACTAGTGGAGAGAACAAAAGAGTAACCATTCACAGAATGAATAATATTTTAAAAAATATAAAACCAGAAAATAAATATGGTATGAACGAAGAAAAAACGAAAATAGAAACTATATATGGTGATAGTGATATAAGAAATATTAATGATATGGAACTTGCAGCAGAATTAGAATTAATATTAAAATATTTAGATTTAAATAAACACAATGATAAAAAATGGTTTTTTAACACTTTAGAAGATAAAATAAATAATGTAGAAAAAATTAAGATATAAATTAAGATATAATTAAAATTGAAAATAAATAAAAATAAAGAATAAAATATATAATACATTAATGAGTAAATCTGTTAAAGACAAATCTAAAAGAAAAAGTAAATCTATATATGTAAAAAATATGATTACCCGTAAAATAATATTACCATTTACATCAGTAGGAGGAAATTTAAATTCTATATTAAAACAAAAATTAGAAGAAGAATTATATAATAAATGCTGTAGAGAAGGTTATATTAAAACAGATTCTATTAGGATATGTTCATACTCATCCGGTGTTATTCAAGAAAATAATGTTAACTTTGATGTTCTTTTTGAATGCCTAATTTGTCATCCCATTGAAGGACAAATTATTAAATGTAAAGTAGAAAATATAACTCGAGCAGGAATTAGAGCCATTTATTTTAAAGAAAAAAAATCACCCATCACTATCTTTATTGCAAGAGATCATCATTATGATGATAAATACTTTTCAAATATTAAAGAAGAAGATATTATATTAATTAAAGTTATTGGTATACGATTCGAACTAAATGATGAAACCATTTCTGTACTAGGTGAACTAAAACATCAAAAACAAAGATTAACTAAAATAAAAGTAGAGGAATAAAAATTCAAAATAGACTTTAGATTAATATAAACTTAAATAGTTTATATTAAAAATTTAATAATGAACACTGCAAAACAAAAAAAATTAAAAAATAAAATAGAAAAACTAGATCAAATACATCAAGTTAAAATTTTAGATATCTTAATCTCTAACCAAATTAAGTATAGTGAGAATAGAAATGGTATTTTTTTAAATATGGACAATTTAAATGAAAAAACTATTTCTGAGATAGAAACAAATTTAGAATACTTTCGTAAGCAAGAGAAGACCTTAAATGATATAGAAACTATTAAAGATGAGTTAAATAATGATTATTTTAAAAATGATAATAAAGAAACACCTGTATATATATCAAATGAGTTACAGTAATAATTCAAAAAAAATAAAAAATTTAGTTAATAATTTAAATAGATTTTGTTTTGATAGTAAAAATATACAAAAATTAGATTTACTATCAAAAATAGATGCAAATACATCAAAAATAGATGCAAATACATCAAAAATAGATGCAAATACATCAAAAAAACATAAAAATATAGACGTAGTTATAGAAAAATCTAATCCAAAAAAAATGAATACAAAGGAATTTTTTACTCCTTCTCAAGACGATAATATTTTTTGGTGTTGGTATATATTTCAAAATGGTATCAAAGAATATAATATTCTACCCAATAAATATTTTATTATAGAAAAAACTAGAAAAATAGATTGGGTACCGTTATTAAGAGAAAACAAAGCCAGTATAAAACAATTAAAATATAAGTTGTCAAGTTTAGAAAATAATTTAGTTAATGAGAAAAAAATGCATATCAAAACATTAGAAACGATTTGTTTTTTAAATTGTATTGATGTTTATATTGTAAAAAATAAAATGTTATACAAAAATGCGCATGATAATGAAGATAAAATTATTTTAAAATATTATCCAGAAACAAAAAAATATGGTATTTTATTGGATACAGTTGATATATTAAAAAAAATAAATACATATGAAGAAGAACTATTTTTAGTGAATGATATAGAAAAACCATTGAAAGGTATATCTAGTTATAAGTTAAAAAATCTGCAAGATATTGCAGAAAAAATAAATATTGAATTAAAAACAACAAATAGTAATAAAAATAAAACGAAAAAACAACTTTATAGCGAAATACAAGAACTATTAGTTTAAAATTGAAATATATATAAAATATAATGTCATAAATTATATATATGGAAAGACAAGATGAAATAACTCATCAAGATAAATTTAATCAATATTTAGATCTTTATATTTCAGATAAACGGAATAATCAAGACGAGTTTGAGATTCGTTTTGGAACAAAATATTATAATCAAATCACAAAAATAGACTTTGAAAATATTATTTCAAAGATAAAATCATTAGGATTTCGTTCAGAATATTTTGATGGTGAAACTTATTTAAATATACAAAATGAGTATGCTGATGCAAAATCCGGTAGAATTAAAATGTCTAACATAAGAACTACTATTCCTGGACTACATAATATACAAAAATATTGTAAAGAAAATAATTTAAATCCTGAAAGTTTACCCGCCGGTATAGAATTTTTACAAAAGTTTTCAAAAAAAAAAGATGACCAAAATCTTAGACCTATTGATTTTCATGACTTCCATTTTAGGATAAACTATAAAACAGAACGTAAATTAAAAAATAATAAACCAGAAGTAATTTCTTTATTACAAAATTGGAAAGATTCTAAAAAAGTTTTCAGATATATTAAAAGATATTCATTTATACATTCATATTTAAATTTATATCCATTTAAAATAGATTGCAGTATTGTTAAAACTTCTAAGAAAAAAAGAGACTATATTTCTACCTATAATATTGAAGAGTCTAATGTTTTTAACAATCCAGAAAATTATGAAATAGAAATAGAATTAATTAATAGTCAAGCCAAATTTATTAATCCTTCTAGGGCTGATATAGAATTGAGTGAAAGAGAATTCCTCATGCAAAAAATAAGAAAAGGTATCAAGGTTGTTTTATCTGGTTGGCAACAAACAAATTTTCCCATATCTTATCGTGAAATACAACAAATGCAACAAGAATATTTATCTCTTATTCGTAAAGAAGGGAAAGAAGAAAAAAGTAAAAGTTACAACAATAGAGATAAAAAACGTATTAATAATAGAGATTTTATTGGACCGTCCTCTATTAGTCTTGAAACACAAAATATTGTACCTTTACAAGAAGACGCTAATATACCAAATATTAATGGACCTTATACAGTTACAGATAAAGCAGATGGAGCACGAAAACTCCTTTTTATTAATAAAAAAGGAAAGATTTACTTAATAGATACTAATATGAATATGCAATTTACAGGAAGTATTACACAACACAGTAAACATTTTAATTCTATATTGGATGGTGAACATGTTTTAAATGATAAACAGGGAGAATTTATTAATCTTTACCTTAGTTTTGATATTTATATGATTAATGGTAAATATGTTAAACAATTCCCTTTTTATAAAACAAGTGATGAAGAAAAGGAAGACACTTTTAGACTTGAACTTATGTATAAATTTGTTAATGGTCTAGATAGCAAATGTGTTAGTAAATCTTATGCAACACCTTTAATAATTCGAGAAAAGAAATTTTATTCAAATATAGATTCTGATATTTATTCAAAATGTAAAATTATCTTAGATGGGGTAGAAGATGATTCAATGTTCAATTACGAAACAGATGGTTTAATATTTACACCTGCAAATAAGAGTGTTGGTTCCAGTTCCAGTCATGAACTTACACAACCTAGAAAAATGACATGGAATTATTCTTTAAAATGGAAACCATCAAAATATAATACAATTGACTTTTTAGTTACAACAGTAAAAGATGAATCTGGAAATGATACCATAAAAAATTTGTTTCAAGAGGGTATAAGTATGGATGCAAGTAGTCAAATTCAGCAATATAAAACTATTATTTTACGTGTAGGATTTGATGAAAATAAACATGGTTTTATACATCCATGTCAAGATGTTATTAATGAAAATTTCCCAGAAACAATTTATAGTGATGAAAGATCCAGTTATAAACCTATGCCTTTTATCCCATATGACCCTAGTCCCAATTTCCCTATTTATAAATGCAATATTATATTAGATAAACAAGGGAATTCAAAACATATGTTTACCGAAGATAAAAAACAAGTATTTGAAGATAATACTATTGTTGAATTTAAATTTAGAAAAACAAATGATAAATACTGGCAATGGGTTCCTATAAGAGTTAGATATGATAAAACAGAAGATTACCGCAGAGGAAATAGAAATTTTGGTAATGCTTATCATGTCGCCGAGAGTGTTTGGAGGTCCATCCACAATCCTATTACAAAAGAAATGATTTCAACCGGTACAAATATACCTGATGTTGTTGATGAAAATGTTTATTACAACAGAACAAGTAAAAAAACATTTACTCGTGGATTACGAGATTTTCATAATAAATATATAAAACGTAAATTAATTGTAGATGTTAGCAAGAGAGGTGACACATTAATAGATATGACAGTTGGAAAAGGTGGAGATTTATCCAAATGGATTGATTCTCGTCTATCATTTATATTTGGTATAGATATATCAAAGGATAATATTGAAAATCGCATTGATGGGGCTTGTGCTAGATATTTAAAGATGCAAAAAAAATATCATTCATTGCCCAGAGCATTGTTTGCACATGGTAATAGCAGTTTAAATATATCCTCCGGAGAAGCATTCTTTAATGAAAAAGGTAAGCAAATTATAAATGCTCTCAATGGAGTAGGTTCCAAAGACAAGGAAACATTAGGAGCAGGAGTTTATAGACAATTTGGAAAACACCGAGAAGGATTTGATATTGTATCTAATATGTTTTCCATTCATTATTTCTTTGAAAATCCTACTACATTTAATAATTTCTTGCAAAATGTATCTGAGAATTGTAAAGTTGGAGGATACTTTATTGGATGTTGTTATGATGGTAAAAGAATTTTTAAAAAATTACGACAAAAAAATGAAAATGAAAGCATATTTCTAATGAGTAAAGAAGATACAAAAATGTGGGATATTAAAAAATTATATACTAGCAATGAATTCAACGATGACGAATCATCCTTAGG
>Ga0206682_10001712_pt1 | contig 21216 bp, 10 predicted proteins | sample M240m12015metaG_FD_155444 | JGI IMG/M metagenome (GOLD analysis project Ga0206682, IMG submission 155444) | Ammonia-oxidizing marine archaeal communities from Monterey Bay, California, United States - M2 40m 12015 | ecosystem: Environmental > Aquatic > Marine > Intertidal zone | place: USA...
GAGCCGCCTGTCCCTTCGAACGCGATCGAACGAACGATCGAACGAACGATCGAACGAACGATCGAACGAACGATCGAACGAACGATCGAACGAACGATCGAACGAACCGGAACCTTTTCGCGAAATCTTTCATCGATCGAGCGCGTGTCCACGCGTGTCCACGCCCGCGCTCGTCGGTCTGCTCCACGAGAACACCGGGTTCAAGGAGCGCCCCGGCGGCGTGTTCGGGATCGAGTTTGACCCGTTCGTTAATACGCGCGCGGGCGACGACGCCGTCGACGACGCCGCCGACGACGCCGTCGACGCGCGGTTCGTGAGCTACGGCAAGAAACACGTAAAGGCGTGGACGCGTTTGGCGCGGACGAACGAGTGGGTCTCGCGGCCGATGTCCTTCGGGTCTCACGGCGTGCGCGACGTGTGTTCGGTGGCGTTCCTCCCGCCGAAAAGCGGAAAAAACCGGAAAGCGGCGCTCGTCACCGGCCACCCCGACGGGTCGCTTCTCGTGTGGCGCGGCGGCGCGGCTGTTCAGAAAATCGAAGGCGCGCACGGACGCGGCGCGCGCGCGATCCAGCCCGACGGCTCGGTGGCCTGGGGCGGGGGCGTTCGCGCGATGCGGCTCCGACTCGGCTCCGAGACCGGTGACCACGGTGACCACGGTGACCACGGCGCCGCGCTCGTCACGGGCGGCGCCGACGGCGCGCTGGCGCAGTGGGCGGTGGTGGACGGGACGCTGGCGGGAAAAATCACCGAACCCCTGGTTTTGGCGGAATCGCCCCGGAATCGTCCCGGCGTCGCCATCTCGAACGCGTCCGACGCGGGCGTCCGGCACGCGGGCGTCCGCGCGATCGACATCGTGCCCGGCACGGACCGCGTCGTCGCGGGCACGTCGCGGTGCGAGCTGTGGGACGTGGACCTGCACCCCGAGCGCGAGACGGCGAGCGTGCTGACGCGGGGGCACAAGGCTTCCCTCCGCGCGGCGTGCTGGCACCCCTCGGACCCGGACAGGCTCTACACCGCGTGCGCCTCCGGCGCCGTACACGCGTGGGACGCGGCGCGGACGGCGATGACCAGGCGGTGCGCCCTGGCGTTCGCGGCGACGTGCATCGCCGTCGGCGGCGACGCGGCGCGGGACACGCAGACGCACGTCGCGGTGGGCGGGGAGGACGGCGAGGTGCTCGTCCTGACGGAATCATCCTTCGAGGTTGTCTTCGCCGCGAAAGACGCGCGCGGCGCGGGCGCGGAGGACCTGAAGTTCTCGCCGGACGGCGGATCGAGGCTGGCGGTGACCTACCGCGACGGGAAGGTGGAGGTGTTCCGCCGGTACGCCGCCGATAGAAAAGGTCCGCGCTACGAGAAGATGGCGCGCTTCAAGGGCCACAGCGCGTCCGCGCGGCACGTCGACTGGTCCGCGGACGGCGCGACGCTCGCCACCTGCGGCGCCGACTACGAGATTCTACACTGGGACGTGCCTCTCGCGCGGCGTTTCGTCGAAGGAGCGTCGGCGCGCTCCGAGACCCGAGGCGCGCAGAACCTCTCCGGCCAGCGCGACCGCCGCTTCGCGACGCGCACCGCGGTTCTCGGTTTCCCGGTGATGGGGGTGTGGCCGTCGGCGTCCGACGGCACGGACGTCAACGCGCTGGACGTCTCGCCGTGCGGGCGCTACGCGGTCACCGCGGACGACGGCGGGTTCGTGAAGCTCTTCGCGTACCCGGTTTTGGCGGAGAGCGCGCCGCACCGCGCGTACCGCGGGCACGCCGGGCACGTCGCTATGGTCCGGTTCAACTGCGACGGCACGCGCGTGGTCTCCGCCGGGGGACGCGACCGCGCGGCCTTCCAGTTCTCCCTGCGCCGCCGCCCGGAGCCCGCGCCCGCGCCGCCGCCGCGGGCGCGGCGCTGGCTGCCCCTGGACGCGAGCGGGAAGGCGTTCGGGTTCCGCGAGCCCCGCGAGGGGGAGGCGGAGGCGGAGGATGAAGACGCGATACTGGCGCGAAAAGAAACGCTCGACGAACTCGACTCGGACGAAATACTGGAGGATCGCGAGGCGGACCTCCCGGTGTTCGTCCCGAGGCGGGAGGACGTCTTCGCGGGATCCGAACCGTCGGGATCCGAACCGGCGTCCTCCCTCCTCGAAGTGGACGCGAACGCCCTGAGCGCCTCCGTCTCACGCAGGAGTCGGGGCGAAAAAACAAACGGAAACGGAAACGGAAACGAAAACGAAAACGATTCGATCAGAAGCGGGTGGCGTCCGCTGAGGCAACTGGTGACCACGATGGCCGCCTTCGGAAGCCCGTCGCGAAAGGCGCGCGCCGAGCGAGGCGCCGGCGACTCCGGGAGCCCGGCGCCTTCGGCGCGCGCGCCGCCGGACTCGGACTCCGAGCCGGAGATCGACGAGGACCTCGGAACAGGGGGCACCTCCAGCGAGGAGGTGCTGGAGGAAATCGAGGCGTGATCGAGGCGCGAACCGGGAAGCTGTGTAGGAACAACCCGGATGATACACATGAGCTACGGTACTCTTTAAACGCGTACGGCGACGCGGCGAACGACTAACTCGCGACCAGGACGTCCAGGAGTTGGTCTTTGTCCGGCGCGCGTCCCCGCCACACGCTCCCCAGGCTCATGCCTCTTCCCGTCGAAGGCGACGCCTCTTCTCGCGACGACCCCGAGAAATCACGCGCGTGCGTTTCCGCGTCCCCGCAGTCTCCGTCCAGCTCCACCCCGAGGCTCCAGGTGAACCCCCCGATGCTCGCCGCCGCGAGCCACTCGCACGCGGCGATTGGCTCGTAGAAGCGCGCCAGGCTGACGCCGCACATGGCAAAGAAAAAAGCCAAGGAGACGCCGCTCGCGACGACGCAGCCCAGTTTCCACTTCAGCGACGACGACGTCGTGACCTTCGGGTGCGCGCACAGCTGCACGAACACGCAGAGATGCCATATCCACGTCCCGACGAAAAACACGCTCGCCGCCGCGAAGTGCGCGGCGAGGTTCTCGCGATCGTTCACGGCGGCGACGACCAAAAGCGCGAGCGCGGCGGCGGCGCCGACGCACGAGTGGCCATCCGTCGCGCGCCGCCACAGCGCCGCGTCTTTCCGGGACCCGTCTTCGCACGCGAACGCGCGGAGAAACGACCGCACGGTGAGCGTGGTGACCAGCAGCAGGCACGCGACCGCGGCGATGCCGGCGCGCGCGACGTACGACGCCGGCGCGTGCACGAACGTGTCGCTGATCATGGGCACGGGCGAGACGTCGAACGGGATGTCCCCGAGGTACGCGGAGAGGGCGGTGGTGGTCGCGACGACGCACGCGGCGACCAGCGCGGTGGCGCGGACCACCGTCCCCGCGCGCACCTGTGATCCAGAGCGTTCGGGGCGTTCGGAGCGTTCGGGGCGTTCGGAAGGGGGGACGAGGGCGTCAACGCGCGTCGACGTTTCGGTGGCGTGGGGGGTGGCGAGACGTTCTGGACGGGGCGCGGGATGCGCGCGCCACGGTAACGCGCCTCCAGAGACGCGACGGAGAGGAGGCGGCGCTAAATCCGCTGAACGCGAACGACGCTCGCGTGTCGTACGAAGCGCACCTGTGAAACCACCTGCGACATCCCACGAGCCGCGGCCTCCCACCCGCGAGGCGCGGACTGGGACCTCGCGCCTCGTCATCACGCTAATGCCGTTTCCGAGCGGCAAATTTCCCAGGTTCATTTCGAGTCGTTGCGCCCATCATTCGGCGCCGCGCGGGGGGCAGGCGGCGGCCGTCGTCGAGGCGATGCCGCCGAAGAAGTCCAAGGAAGATCAGAAGCTCGCCGGGAAGCTGAAGCTCGAGGCTTTCAAGCGGCAGAGGGCCGAGGCTAAGGCTGCGAAGGCGTCCGCGGGAGACGTCGCGATTTCGGACGCATCCAACGCGACCGAGTCGTCCGAGGCGAAGGGCGACGCCGATGCGGCGTCGATGGCGGATGCGCGCGCGCCGGACGCGCCGCCGCCTCGCGTGACCGATCCGCCCGCGCCCGTCGTGGAGGCGCGAGCGGCGTCCACGTGGACCGCCGCGACCGCGGCGCCGTTCGCGGACGTCGCGCCTCGTTCGCCTCCCGAGGAAAAAGTCGCAGCGCCCCTCGCGGACGTCGCGTCCTCCTCGGTCGCGCGCGCGGAGCCGTCCCCCCCGCTGGACGGCTCGGTGTTCCAGTCCCTGCCCGGCTCCAGCCCGGGATCGCCCTCGCCCTCCTTCGGCGACCTCGGGGCGGAGCCGCGCACGGCTCCGGACGCGCTCCGGACGCACCTCGGAGAAGCGCGCGAAGCGCGCCTCGTGACGAGTCTCGACGAAGAAACAGAAAACGCAGTCGCGTCGCTCGAGCGCGCGGCGGCGGAGGCGCGAAGCGACGCGGCTTCCGCGCGCGCGGACCTCGCGGCTTCCCGCCGCGCCGGCGCAGACGCCGCCGCCGCGCGCGCGCGCGCCGAGGGCGAGCGCGACGCGGCGCTGCGGCGCGCGGCGTCCGCGGAGTCCGCCGCGCGGTCCGCCGCCGACGCCGCGGCGGGCGCCGCCGCCGCCGCGGCGGCGTCGACGCGCGAGCGACTCGCCGCGCTGGAGACGGAGGCGGAGACGCGAGCGGCGGCGTCGGCGTCGGCCACGCGAGCGGCGGAGTTCGCGGAGGCACGCGTCGTGACGCTGACCGCTGCGATGGGCGCGCTCGAGACGGAGCTCGAAGCCGAGCGCGGCGCGCGCGTCCGTCTCGAGAATGAGAAGGCGGCGTCGGACGCGGCGCGCGACGACGCCTTCGCGGCGCGCGCCGCGGCGTCGAGCTCGGCGCGCGACGCGGAGACGGCGCTCACCGCGAAGGCGCTCGCCGCGGAGAGTCGCGCGAGGGCCGCGGAGGACGACCAGCTGCGCGCCGAGGAGGACGCCGCCGCCGCGCGCGCCGAGCTCGACGCCGCCAGGCGGGAGCTCGCGGAGGTGCTCCAGGTTTCGAGGCGAGAGGAACGAGAACGAACGCGCGCGTCTTTTTCGAACGCTCTTCAGACGACGCGAGAATCCGAGCGAGAATCGTCTGTGAACGATACGAAACACGAACACGCGTCGTCTCCTCGCGAGGAGACGCGAGGAGACGAGACTGTGAGTGAGTCTCGTGAGTCTCGTTTCGAGGAGGAGCGGTTCGCGCTCGCGTCCGAGATCCGCGCGCTGACGCGGAAGCTGGACGCCGCCCGCGCCGACGCGGCGGAGGCGCGCGAGGCGAAGGCGCGGGCGGAGGCAAAGGCGGAGACGCGCGACGCCGAGTTTAGGGTGCGCGACGCCGAGACGGCGGCGGCGGCGGCGGCGGCGGCGCACACCGCGCACACCGCGCTCGAGGCGGAGAAGGACGCGGTGCGCGAGGCGAAGGCGCGCGCGCGCGACGCGGAGACCGCGGTCGCGGAGCTGCGGGCGGCGGCGGCGAACGCGAACGCGAACGCGAACGCGAACGCGAATGTCGTTTCGGAGGCGGAAAGCGCGACGGGACGAGATTTCAACGGAAAGGAAGGCGTCTCGTCAGACGAGAGCGAACGTTCGATTGAACGAACGACGAATCGTTCGAATCCGGATTCGAAACCCGCGGAGACGCCCGCGAACGGAAACGAGCCTTCCGGTCTCGTCGGCGCGAACCCGGACGGTGACGGGGCGGCGACGACGAACGTACAAACTCTGACGCTCGAGCGCGACGCGTATTTGGAGCGTCTCAACGCTAAGATCCGGAGCTCGAACGAGACGCAGGATCTGTTGTTGCGCGAGCTGGACGCGCGCGACGGCGAGCTGGAGACGCTCGACGCGCGCCTGGCGGCGGCACTCGCCGGAAACGCCGCGCTGAATGAAAAGCTGGACGCGGCGCTGGCGATGGCGCGCGCCGAGCGAGTGCGCGTCGAGCGCCTGGCGGAGATGCTGGAGGAGCAGGCGGCGTGGGGATCCTCGGCGCGGGAATCTCAGACGACGAACGCGATCGAGGAACGCGCGAACGGCGAACACGAACACGAACGCGACGGAGAACGGAACGAGCGCTCCGTCGACGGCGGCGCGGCGGCGCCCGCGACGCCGGCGCGCGACGCGCCTGAGCTAAAAAAAAACACGGTCGCCGTCGCCGAGTCGCCAGCCGCGAAGCTCGCCGCGGAGATTCTCGCCGGGAGCGAGCTCGGCCGCGCGTACCACCCGCTGCTCGCGTCCATCGAGGCGAGGTTGCTGCGCTTGCGAAACGAGAAACTCCCGGACGCGCGCGCCGGAGCGTAGTCAGTTTGACGAAAGCGCGAAGCTCCTGTGGTGAGAATATAAACAATTCAATTAGTCACAGAGTTGTGTAAAACAACCAAAAAACCAACCAAAAAACCGAGACTGGTTTCGCGTCTCAACAACGACGCGCGCGTTCGCGATAATAATCCAGATTCCAGAATCGACGGCCGAATCTCGCGGCGGCGAGCGACCGCGAACGTAACACTCGGCGGAGACTTCGCTGCCGCAGCCTCGCCAGACGCCGTCGCGCGACCGGCACGTGGGCTCGAGCCTCACGTCCAACGGGCAGCGTCCGAGCGAAGTCTCGCGAAAGCCGCGATGGTGCGTCCTCTCGGCTCTTTCCCCGTTCCCTCGGCGCCCGGTCCCCCGGCGGTCGCCGTGGCGAGGCTCGACGACACCCGCCGAGTCTCGTCCCCGCGCGGATGAGAGAGACGAACGCGATCGCGACCGACCGCCGGGTCCCGCGTCGCGTCGAAGCGGCGGCGGTCTCACCCGGGACTCGGTTTCCGCGGACCCTCGACGGTGTCCAGTCGCGTCACTTCCTCCCCGCGTCGCTGACCGCGCCTCTCCCGCCCACCCGCTCCGCGCGAATATCTCCCGCACGCCACGCCACTCGCCGTCCGTCCTTATCTTTTTTCACCCGCCCCTCTCGATCGACCGGTCTCGCAGCCCGTCGCGGAGGGCAACGTCGGCCTGGCATTCGGGCTGGTCATCGCCGCGGGTCTGTCGACGACCATCGGGAGCACGTTCGTGTTTTGCTCCAGCTACGCCAACACGAAGATCCTCGCGGGCGCGCTCGGCGTGAGCGCGGGCGTGATGCTGTACGTCTCGTTCGTGGAGATCTTCGCGATCAAGAGCGTAGAGGGCTTCGGCGCGCGGTACGGCGACCGCGGGAGCACGTACGCCACGCTCTGCTTCTTCGGGGGCATCCTGGCGACCACGCTCCTGGACGCGGCGGTGCACGCCATCGGGCGCTACCAGCGGGACGCCACCGACAGGCTCGACGCCGGGCCCGAGGATTCGGCGAGCGACGCCGGGAAGGACGACGAGTGCGGCGCGTGCGTCGCCGCCGGTATGTCCCGCATCCACACGCACGACCTCACGCACTTGACCAAGCGCACGCGAGGGGGGGGGAAGTCCCCGAAGCGCGCCAACGACCCGGCGGAGATGCTCGCCGGCGAGCGCGCGCTGTGGAGCGACGCCGCGAAGGTGACGCAGGAGGAGGAGCGCGCGAGCAAAGCGAACAAAAACGAACGCGATTCGGGTGACGACGCGGATGTCGAGACTGGGCGCGCCGTCGGATCGAGCGCGTCCAGCACGACGAGCGTCGGCGGGACGCCGCTCAAGCGCCCGAACGACGTGGACGGCGACGCGCGAGCGAGCGAATACGCGCACGCGTCCCAGATTGAGCTGCTCACCTCCGACAAAGTGCGGCACGGCGTGGCGCACGAGGTGGACACGCCGGACAAGGAGCACCTGAAGAACATGGGCGCCATGACGGCGTTGGCGATCGCGCTGCACAACTTCCCCGAGGGCCTGGCGACGTTCGTCGCCGCGCTGGCGGATATGAAACTCGGTTTGGCGCTGGCGGTCGCGGTGGCGGTGCACAACATCCCCGAAGGCGCGTGCGTGGCGATGCCCGTGTACTACGCCACCGGCAGCAAGTGGAAGGGCTTCTGGTGGAGCTTCGTGAGCGGCGTGAGCGAGCCCATCGGGGGGTTGTTCGGCTACCTGGTGCTGTACGGCAACGCCATGTCCGACGTCGCCTACGGCGCGCTGTTCGGCGTCGTGGGCGGGATGATGGTGTACATCTCGCTCAAGGAGCTGCTCCCCACCGCGCTGAAGTACGACCCGCACGACCGGCACGTCACCAACTGCATGTTCGCGGGGATGGCGGTCATGGCGCTCAGCCTGATCCTGTTCCAGATCTGAGCGGAGCGGGAAGGAAGGACAACCAAAGGAGCGCCTCGTTGACGTGTAAGAATCACACGAGCCAGAAAGGACTACGTTGAGAGCGCATAGTATGCGCTCCGTCGCGTTAGTCTACGTACTACGTAGGGCTAGCTAGTGTTTTGTTTTTACACGATTCGGTTCCCCGGCCTATGAAAGAATTCAAGGGTTGGAGGCTCGCGCCTCGCGGGCGACGGTGTCCTCCTCGCCTCGCCCGCCGCACTCGCGGTCATCCACGCGCCTACTTCTTCCCCTTACCGGTGTCCATACTTGTGGGGTTCTTGGCCTTGAACTCGTCTACCGCGTCCCCGAAGGTGTCGTGCACGTGGTCGCAGACGGAGATTATGTCCAGCAGCGCGTCGCGCATCGCCGCCGTCGCGGTGACTTCACCCGTGGTCTGCACGCGCACGTTCACGGAGGTTTCCATTGGGTGCGGCACGGAGTATCCCGCCAGGCTCACCTGCGGGTTCTTATTCAGCATGTACCGAAGTGTGTTTCCCATCGTGTGGTCCTCATCCTTCAGCATGAACGTCTTCTCGTACACGGAAGCCATGGCTTGTCCGCGCCCGCCGCCGCCGAGAATGGCGCTCACGAAGGGCGAAGGAGCTTTTCGATGGAATTTTTTCCCTCCGGTGTGCGCTTTTCCTGAAATGGATAAATCCCACGCCCCCGAGGGCCACCGTCGACGGCACAGGGCGCGCCTCCCGGACCAACATGTCCGCCACGACCGTTCGCCCCGCGAACATCTCCGCGTTCGGGACGTCGCTGTCGCGTCGCCGCGCGCGGAAAGCCTCTCGCTTCGCGACATGCCGTACGATCGTTCGCGCGAACGGCGACGCCCCGAATGGCTCGGGTGCGTCCGGTCGCATGGGGGGAGGCACGGACGATAACGGACGCATGCACGTCCCCACCGACGCGTTCGGGGGCATGTCCCCCGAGTACAAGGCCGCGGCCGCGTTGAAAAACCTGTTCACCATGGTGGCGGTGCGCGTCGTGCTGGCGCAGGAGCAGGGCTACGACAACGAGGGCGGGGGCATGACGGAGACGTACCGCGGGTTGCAGGATTACTTAGCGGCGAACCCGCTACGCGACGGGAACAAATGGCTGGAGGAGCTCATGCGGCACCCCGACAACAACATGCGGCTCACGGCGTTGCGTTTACTAGAGGTGCGCAAGGCGTACGCGGGCGGGCAGTTCGACTTCCTGGGGATGCACGAGCTCGCGGTCGCGGAGCTGGTAAAGGAGAACGACAAGCTCATGGCGGATTACGTCAAGGACTCGATGCGACTGCCCGAGGACCCGGCCATGGGCCAGGACGGCATGGGACACTGACGAGCCGGTGGCGCGCGTGAGCGGTGTTTCGTGAACGGATCGCAAAAGCCGTGAGGAGATGCATACGAAGCGCACACCACGTTCGACTTTTTTGGTTGAAGTAACCTATAAGTAGATTTTGCAACCGTTCTTGCGCGAATACGTACGTCACTCTCATAGACACCTTTCGCGTACGCTCTCGTCATCGCACGCGTCACATTCGACGCGCGTAATCGTCAACACAGGAACCCGCGGCAGTTGTGCGCGCCGCAGTAGCACGGCACTCGCCCCGACTCGGCGTCGAAGCGGTAGTTGTACGTGAGCTCCTCGCCCGGCCCCACGTCCGCGCGCGTGAAGAAGATGATGTGGCTCGCGCCGTCCGCGGAGACGATCTTGGTGTACATGTTCGGGTTGCACGAGTGGTTCGTGAACCGCGCGACGTTGCCTTTGTTCGTGGTGTCGATCACCGTTCTCGGGTCCGCCATGAGCAGGTAACAGTCGCGCCCCGAGAGTTCGTACGCCTTCTCGCGCAGGTTCGCCACGGAAGGGCGCACGGACTCGCCCCGGAACGGAACCACCATCGTCCCCGCCTTGATGTGCGTCTTCGCGATCAAGCCCCAGCCGTGGATGTTGGACTTCCCAAACGTCACGCGGTCGCGAAGCACGCGCTGCGCCTCCGCGACGCGCTCGCGGACGCCCACGCCCTCGTCGATCATCGCGCCCGCGCGCGACGCCGCCTCCATCGCCGCTGCCGCGACAGCACCCGTGGTGCGCCGCGCCAGCGCCGCCGCGCGGTCCGCCTCCCACGCCTCCGGGGTGAACACGCGCGACTCGATCGGCAACGACGCGCCCTCCGCGACGGCGGGCTCGGCGGTTCCGGGACAGCCGTCGCGGTTAAGAGCGTCTCCATCTTGCAGGTCTCCAAGCTCGCCCCCGCCAAACCCGGCGCGCGCGAACCCACCGCGGTTGTTCCCGCCGCGGCTGCGCAGCTTGGCGCCCCGCACGACGTACGGGACGAGCTCCACGAACGCGCGCTTGCCGCTCACCGCGCGCGGGCCGCCGTCGATTCGGGCGGCGCCGCCGCCGTGCGTGCCGTTTCGCCTCCCCATCGGCTCCAGCCTTCGGTACATCTCCTCCTCCTCGTCCAGCAAACCTCTTTGCTTCATCTTTCGCAACTTGGCGCGTTTCGGGCCGAAGCGCGCGTCGCGGCGCGGCGCGCGCGGCGCCGAAACCGCCACGCCGAAGCCGGTGAGCCACTTACCCACGGGCATCGTGCGGTGCCCCTCCAGGAGCACGCGCACGGAGGCTTTCCACTTCTTCGCCTGGCCCATCCCGCAGTGCATCTCCCACTTGTTGGGGTCCATCAAGTCGTTCGTCTCTTCAGAGGGCTCCGCGATAGTCTCCGTCGCGCCGTCGGCGCCGGCGGCGGTTTTCGCGGCGTCGCGCGCGTCGGCGCACGCGGAGCACAGGCATCGAATCAATCCGGTGCGCGGGTGGTAGTCGCCGGCGGTTTGTTTGCACACCACGGTGACAACCGCGGGGAGGTCGTCGGGCAGAACCCCGATCAGGCCGTTCTCGGGGAGAGGCGCGATCATCGTGGGCTTCATCGCGCTCGGGTCCGCCTTCGGTCCCTCCGCCTTCAAGGGTCCCTCCGCCGCTCCGCCCGCTTCGCCGTCGGGAAGAAGCGACGCGGCGAGGCTTTCGTTTTTCACGACGTTCGGGGCGCTTTCGGGCGGAGTCTCCGCCGCCGCCGCCGCCGCCGCCGCCGCGCGCGCCTCCGCCGCCTCGACGATGGCACGCTCAGCCTCGTCGTCCTCCTCGTCCTCATCATCCTCGTCGTCGTGCTTGCCTTCCGCGCTCGCGTTGCCTTCCGCGTTCTCCGCGCTCTCGTCTGTCTGTTTTTTCCCGAGCGAGGGCTTGAAGAGGCGTCCGAGCGGCGCCGGCGCCGCCGCCGAGCGCGCGAACATCGCCGCCATCCCGCCCATCCCGCGCCGCGTCGCCGCCGTCGGCGCGGCGACGGGCAGGAACGACAGGTCCGGCGCGGGGGCGCTCTCGTCGCCCTCCTCCCCGACCCAGACGACTTCGCACCGGTTCAGCGTGAACCAGTCGCTTTTCTTTTGCGTCATTTGCGTCATGTCACCGTCCGCTTCGTCACCGTCCGCTTCCTCCTCGAACGCGATTCGGTGGCGACAGCCGCCGCGCGACATCTTGACGTCGACGACGACGCCGCGCAGCCACCGCGGCGGTTTGTTCGGCGGCCCCCCGAGAATGAGCGGCGCGCCGTTCGGCCCGGCGTGTGGGTTGACGCGCACGGCGCGCCCGACGAGTGCCGCCGCGCGCGCCTCGACGTCGTCCGCGGCTTTGTTCAGGTCCAGGTCCAGGTCGATCGCGAGGCCCGCGAGCGCGGCTCGGCCCGTGCGCCGGCGGCGCGCGTCGGCATCCTCCAACGCGCGCCGCGGCTTTTTTGCGGGTTTCCCGGCGTCGTCGCCCGGTTCCTTTTTCCGCGCGCCCTTGCGCGGCGCCGGCACCACCTCCAAGACGAGGCCGTTCCGGTCCAGCCAGTCCCCGAGCGCGGTCTCTACTTCATCAGGAACGGGCTCGACATCCTCTTCGCCGCTCGCGATGCGTCGCTCCACGTCCTTTCGCGCGAAATCCTTCGCCTCATCGCTCAGCTGATCCGCCGGGTCCACCACCCGGACGCTCGTCTTCCACTTCTTCGCCTGGCGCATCCCGGCGTGCCCTTCCCAGCGGTTCGGTTCCCACAGCTGCTCGCGGCGGCACCGCGTGCAGAAGCACCGGATCATGTTGTCACGTGGGCGGAACACGCCCTCCAGGTACTTGCACAGCACCTTCACGTCGGGCAGGTCCGAGAGCGGCGCCGCGGGGACGGGCTCGGGTTCTTGAGCCTTTTTCGGGAAAGAAGAGCTCTTCGCGAAAGCGACGTCCTCGCCGAGCGACGGCGGCGCGTCGAGTCGCGCGTCGCCGTTTGTCGGCGCGGCGTCCGTGTTCTTTTCCGCTTCGTCATCGATTTCCGCATCCATCGGGTCATCCATCGGCGTTTCCCCGGCGTTATCCTGGAGCGCGGAGGACTCGCGCGCCGCGTCGAGGCTGGCGAGGCCTTCCGCGTCCGCCGCCGCGAGACTCGCGGGCGGTCCCTCCGACTCCGAAGCCGGGCCCGCCGAGTCCTCCCGAGGACCCGAGACGTTCCCGCGACGTTCGCGTTCGCGCTCGTCGCTCTGTTTCGTCTCCTCGCCGAGACGCGTCTCGGCGAGGGGATCCGCCGCGAGCGCCGGTACCTCGTCGCGCGGCGCGAACACTCGCGCGGGGTCGGTCCAGCCGCCGGGAGGCGCGTCCTCGAGCAGATCGTCCGAGTCGTCCGAGTCGTCCGAGTCGTCCGAATCGTCCGAATCGTCCGAGTCGTCCCGGACATCTCCCTCCTCCTCCTCCTCCTCCTCCCGTATCGCCTCCGGCGGGTCCAGGTCGTCGTCGTCGTAGAACGGACACTTGTCCCCCAGCGCGACGCGCTCGTCGATGTCGTCGTCCGGGAGCTCCTGGGGCACGTCGCACTCGTTCACGCGCGGGTGCTCGGAGATGGCGCACGTCCACTGCCCCGCGTCGGCGCGCGCGAACGCCTCCGCCACGCTCTGCCGCACGCGGCGCCACTTCGAGCACGTCTCGCACTGCACCCACGCCTCGCGCTCGCGGCGTTTGCGGCCGTCGCGGCTCCGTCCCCGCGGTCCCTCCTCCCGCGCGCCCGGGTCGCCCACGCCGTGCCGCAGCGCTCGGCGCAACGCCCCGGTCGCCACTATGGTCTCTTCGCCGGCTTCCGTCCGCGGGTGGCCTTTGTACAGCGAGGCGTCGTACGGGCGGCACCGCGCCGCGCCCAGCTCATCCTCCGGCGCGTCCAGCGCGTCGTCGCGCGCGCGACGTCGCGACAGCGCCTCTTCTTCTCGCTTCCTAGCCTCCGAGGCGAGCGCCTCGCGCTCGGCTTTGGAGAGCTTCGCGTCCGGGAGCGCCGGGGGTTTAGACCCCGCCGCGTCGATCCCGGGCTCGGCGCCTTTCTTGTCTTTCGTCTCCGCGCCGGCGGCGCTCTCCTCGCCCGCCCACGCCTTAGCGCGCTCGGCGTCGACGCGGCAGTGCCTGTGGCAGTAGGAGACCATCACGAGCGGCGCGTCCGCGTCCGGGTCCTCGGCGTCCTCGTCGTCCAGCGACGCCTCCATGAAGAGCCCCGCGGCGCGCGCGCACAGGGGGTGGTACGCCAGGTAGCACCCCGGGCTCGCGCACTGGATCTTGGCGCCCATCCGCTGCTTGCACACCGTGCACAGCAGCTCCCAGCGCTCGCGCTGGATGGTCTTGATCTGGTCGATGGGCTCCATGCGGTCGACGTCCAGCACGGTGGTCTCCGGGATCCACTGGCAGCACGCGCTGTGGCACCACTGGTCCTTCGAAGTCGTGGGCTTCAGCGCGCCGCCCTCCACGGGGCACAGCGCGCACAGCGGCGTCTCCGACGCGACGCCGCCGGTGTGCTCGCACGCCGCGCACAGGTACCCGACGGCGTCGTCCGGGATCTCGGGGATGCCGTAGCAGCTCTGGTGCACGCTGATCCCGCACCCCTCGCAGGTCACGAGCTGGTCGAAGTCGAAATCGCGGTCGTCGTCGCACACCGCGCACCGGTCCACCGACCACTTGACGCGCACCAACTTGTACCCCAACGCCTTGCGGCGGTCGGCGGGCTCGCCGCCGCGGCGCGCGCGCCCGCCGCGCGCCTCCGCGTCCCCCTTTCGCGGCGGGCCGCCGGCTTTCATTCCCCCGTCCAGCCACCTGCCGATGGGCATCCGCGCCGGCTCGACCATGCGGATGCTGGCTTTCCACTTCTTCGCCTGGCCCATGCCCGCGTGCTTCTCGAATTCCGTCGCGGACATGCTCTTGCCCGCGCCCAGGCACTGCGAGCACTGGCACAGCATGCGGAACTCCTTGATGTGGAAGTCGGCGCGCACGCCGTTGCACGTGACGCCGACTTTGTCCGGCCGCTTCAGAATCTCATCCGCCTTGAAGTGCTGGCTCCAGTGCGACGCGCGGCGGTCCACCCGGGGCTGGTACCCGCTCTCGAACGCCTTCTTCTCCTGCTTGGACAACGCGCGGCCGTCGGGGCCGAGCAGCGTCCCGTCCGCGGTCCGCGTGACGCCGCCGCCCATATCCGTCGCGCCGTCGCCATCCTCACCGTCGTCCTCGCCGTCGCGAGATCCTTTCGTCTTCGAGACGTCTTGACCGCCCTGACCGCCCTGACCGCCGCCAGCCTTTTTCTTCGGCCGCGCCTTGACCAGCCCCTGGTCCTGCAGGCTCTTGATCATGCGCCGGAACTTCTCCGCCTCCACTTTCGCGAGCGCCTCGTACTGCGCGCGCTCGGGCTCGGGCAGGTCGCGCCACGCCTGGCCTTGGAACTTGTACACCTCGGCGAAGTTGACGCCGCCCTCGTCGTTCTTGTGCGCCTCGCGGTACCGCTTGAAGAAGTCGCTCCCGAAAATCTGCCACGCGCTCTTCGGGCGCCGGGGCACGCCCCCGGGGGCTTTCTTGTGCCGAATCAGAGGCGTCGCGCGGGACAGGTCAAGCCCGCGCGGCGCGGAGGCGAGAGTCTTCCGCTCGTGGCCCGAGGACCCCATGAGGATCGCGTTCGCGGCGGGAAATCCCGTTCCCAGCTCCGGAATGGCGTCGTCGAAGCCTTCGAACTTGACCGCGCCGTCATCCTCGTCTCGCTCGGCGCCGCGAGCAGCGGCCGCGGCCTTCGCCGCGCGCTCCGCCTTTTCGGCATCCGCCGCGGCTTTCTTCTCGGCGCGTTCGGCGCGCGCCTTCTCCGCCTTCTCCGCCTTGGCGCGCTCCCGCTGCGCCGCCTTCGCCGCCTCCTTCGCCTCCTTCTCGCGCGCCTTCTCCGCCTCCTTCGCCGCCTTCGCGCGGCACCGCGGGCAGTGGTACGTTACCTCCGGCCCGTCCTCCGGCGCCGCCATGACGCGCGCGGCGTCGGCGTCGCACGACGCGTGCACCCAGAACTCGCAGGCGTCGCAGCCGACCATCGCCGGGCAGTTGGCCCACTGCCACACCTTCTCGCAGCACGGGCAGAACTGGCCTTGCTTGTGCAGCTTCGCGCACAGCCGGCATCGCCCCGACCCTTTCACGCCGTGCGATTTCCGCAGCGCAGGCTCCAGCGGGAGCGCGCAGGAGGTGCATTTCGGCTCGTTTTCGCCGAAAACGTTTTCGGCGTCTTCGCCGAGCGTCGCGTCGCCCGGTTCGAGATGATGCGCGAGCGCGTCGTCGACGTGCAACGCGGAGACGTTGTTCCCGTGTTCGCGGAACAGCGCCTCGGCTTCCTCGCACGCCTCGCGGAACGCGCTCGGGCGCAGGCGTTTCGGGACGTTCTGGTTCGTTAAGACGTTTACGTTTTCGGGGTACGGCGCGAGCCGCGACGCGTCCGCCCAGCAGTAATCGCGGTCGCGCGATTTGCTCGCGCTCGGACCGTAAAACTGCACGCACACCGCGTTGGCGACGCACTCGCGGCGCACGCCGTCGGGGGCTTCCAGGACGTCGATCATGCGACCCTGTGGTTTTTGGTTTTTCGTGTGTGGGAACGTACGTCGTCGTGCGCGTCGTGTCGTGAAGGCGGTCAGTGAAGGCGTTGTCACGAGAGAGAGATTTAGGTCGACGTTTCCTTCGGGGTCGCCTCGACGGTAAAGAGGCTCGCTCGTCGCGCGAGGAGCGGATGATTGATTTCGATTCGACGACGCCGTTCGCGAGAGATCCGAGGGCGACGACACGTACCGGCCAGAACGGATCGGTGGCCTTCGAGCTCGCCCTCGCCCACACCAAGTCGTTCGCGACGTAGGAAAACAGCGTGGGCTGCACCAGCTGCGCCTCCAGCGCGGCCGCCTGCGCCTGCGCGGGGGAGACGGGCGAAAACAACACAGCACCGCCCGCGCTCGGGGCGAGCGCGCGCTCCGCGCCGTAGTCCTCGGGCGGAGACGCCATCGCCGCCGACGACCCGCGCGACGCGGACCTCGAGCGCGCACGGCGGCCGCCAACCCCGGGTTCCGTCCCTCCGCGCCTGACGACGCGCCCGCGCGCGCGTGTGTGTGCCTCGGCTGGTCGTTTATGAATGCGGAAAAAAAGCTAACCCTTTGCAGCGACAAGGCGAGCGACTCCGCGAGCGCTTTTCGCGATTTGAAGCTTTTTTTTTCCGTACTAGGGTTTTTTTTGGTTATGGGTCCTTCCGAAGCCTTCCTTCGAGTCGAGGCGGAATAAGGAGTCACGGACCGTGAAAGAATCACAAAAACTCCCGTAAATATCAGGTGCGAGGTGCCAGCAAGGCAAAAAGGCGACAACGGCGAGTGTCCAACACAGAAAAGTTTCGCGAGCGATGCGTCGAGTTCCCCTCCGCGCGCCGGAGCGCGCAGAGCACGGGGCGCGCGACACCCCCGGGCAGGTTTCCTCGGAGGATCGGAAAGGCGAGACGAGCGAAGGACGCGGCCAGGTCATAGGCGCGATCTCTCACACGGGGTACTCGACGCGCGTATCGTGTCAAGCACCGCCCGCGCGCGACGACCTGTCGCTTTTACGAACGCGAGCTTTCGCCGAAAAAACTTTCACAAGATGGTCGGCCTCGCCGCGCAGCCGCCGAACGTGCCGGTCGTGCCTCCCTCCGAGCGCGTCGCCTCGAAGCCCGCGATCCGGGAGTACGACCCGCACGTCGGGTACCCGCCCTCCACCAAGCAGTGGTACACGTTCGTCCGCCTGGACGAATACGGGCCCGGCGCGTCCGACGCGGAGTTGCGGGAACTCGAGGAGCGGATCCTGAGCGAGCCGGACGACACCAGCGACGACGACGCGCTGGAGACGCTGAGTGGCGCGAGCGCGAACGACGAGGCCCTACTGGAGGACGTGGAGCCCGAGCGCGCCCCGCATCCGCAGCACCAGGCGGCGTACGTCAAGCCGGGGGGACCGTGCGACCACTGCGGCGCTGCCGGTACGTTCCGCGACGCTCGCCTTTCGCTTTTTTCATCTGCGGCACCCCGAGCGTCGGTCGCGTTTCCCGCTCCAGAGACGCGCGGGAACGCGCGCGCGGGAGCGGACGCGACCTCCCGCGCGCTTCCGCGCCTACGCCGATCCGCGCATCGGCGTGCTTCTCGTCCGTCTCCAGAACGCTCGCTGACGATATCCCTCCGCGTCCTCCCGCGTTCCCCGGAACCCACCGCGCAGACTCGCCGCAGTGGCGACGCGGGCCCGCGTCCAAGCCCATGCTGTGCAACGCCTGCGGCACGCGGTACCGCCGGACGAACACGCTCGGCCCCTCGACGCCCGCGCACCGCGCGGGCGCGGTGGTCGTGCCCAAGAAGAGGTCGCCTCCGGAGTCGCCCTCGTCCTTGAATCCGGCGAAGAAGCGGTGCGCGGACGAGGGCCTTCGCGACCCCTTCGGCACGGTCGGGACCGGCGTTCGGGCGTAGGAAAACCAGGGGACGCGCGCGCGCGACGATTCGACTCGAGAGGGGTCCGACGGTGCGCATTTTTTCTCTCGTGAGAGGAGAGATTTATAATCTTCAGTCGCGGCGGCGGCGCGAGCGACGCGCGCGACCCGAGGCAGATCGGGGCGCGTCGTCCGCCGCCGCCGCGCAGGACGCGCGGCGGACTACCTCCGCGCGCCCGTAACAGGTATAGTAAAACCAACTATCATCATCATAGGGGAGAGGGTGTGGAACGATGGGAAAAATAGCAAAAAAACAAACTCGTGTAGAACGCACACACAACGACACACGAGAGACGGCACGCGACTCCGCACCTCACAGAGCTCTGATCATCGTTGTGTCAAAGTGCGATTTACGTCAGTGGCGAAAAAAGCGAGCGCTCGAGGGTTGCGCGTTTCCATCGGGAGGGCGCGCGAACCGCGACGACCGTCTTCGGGGGAGGTACGCCGCGATGGCGACGGGTTGCGCGGCGCTGAGCGCGCCCGCCGCGCGAGCGCACCCGAGGTGTTTCTTTTCGAGCCCGGGCGTCCGCGCGGTGGGCGAGCGCGCGTGGTCCACGCGCCTGCCGCACGTTTCGGTACAGTCGGGCGCTTCGGGCGCTTCGGGCGTTTCGTCGAGACACGCGAAGCGAGGCGGCGCCGCGCCCGCCGCCGCGTCGCCCAGGTGGTGGGACGTCAAGGCGCGCCTGGAGACCGCGCTGAGGGGCGACGAGCGCTCGGAGTTCGGGTACCTCGAGCACGACTCCGAGGGCGAGACTGTGTTCCGAGCGCGATCGAAGCACAACGGGGACGTGCGCGTCGTCAAGCACGGCCCGTGGCGCTCGCTGCGGTTCAACGAGGTCGAGCAGGGGCTGAGCTACGTGCGCGAGACGACGAACGAGGGATCAGGCTGCGTGGCCGCGGACCTGGACGTGCTCGGGTACGAGTACCTGCGCTGCATGACGGCGGCGGCGGCGGCGACGTGCGCGCTGGACAAACGCGCCGACTGGACGGGTGTCGGCGAGGAGCGCGAACGTCGCGACGCCGAGACACTCGGCGCCGAGACACTCGCGGGTTCAAGCCCCGGCGGGAACACCGTCGTGTGCGTCGGGCTGGGGAGCGGTGCCATGCCGGCGTTCATCGCCAACGCGTTCCCCGAACTCTCGGTGGACGTCGTCGAGATCGACGACGTCGTCGTGGACGCCGCGGAAAAAGCGCTCGGCCTGCCGGGCATCCGCGCGACGGCGCCGAACGCGCGTCTGGAAAACCTGCGCGTGGTCATCGGGGACGCCGCCGAGTTCATGGCGAGCGCTGCGGGGGCGGTGCGCCGCGGCGAGACGCCCGCGGCGAGTGCGATTTTCCTCGACGCGTTCGACGGCGACGGCGAGACCCCGCGGCACTTGACCTCGGAGGCGTTTCTGCGAGACTGCGCGGAGCGCGTCGCGCCCGGGGGCGTCGTCGTCGCGAACTGCTTCAACGGCGCGCGCGGCTCGAAGGCGCGCCACGCCGCCGAGTCGTTCGCGGTCGCGCTGGCGCGCGAGATCGGACCGGTCACGTCGTGGACGGTCGAGACGCCCGTGAACGTGATCTTCGCGGCGCGGAAGGAGCGCGCGTCGAGCGATCGCGACGACGTCTCGGACTCTTCCCGTTTCTCGCGCGCGCAGCTCCGCGACGCCGCGCGCGCGCTCGGCGCCGAGCGCCTGTTCGAGTGGGACGCGGGCGATCGCGTGCGCCGGGCGTTCTGGGTGGAGGTCGTGGAAGACGCGGGGAGCGGGAACGAAGACGCCGAGAACGGTTTCCCGCGCGTGATCCGCGAGCGGCCGGCGGGGATCGAGATGAACCCGCTCAGCGCGCTCGCCGAGCGCGTGGGCACGACCATGCCGCGGGAGTGGGCCGAGGACGAAGACGAGGAGGCGTAGAGGATGATGCCTACTGATATACGAGAGCGGCGACGTGTGTGGTGTTTTCGTGGCAGTAAAGTACCGTAGTGTCGTAGTATCGTATAGTCGTTCGTCTACGGCGTCGCGCGCGGACGTAGTACAAAGAAAGGTGACTACTCATACTGGTGCGCATTCGCGTTGGCGAACGCGGCGACGCGGTGGACGGTTTCGCACGCGCACAACGCGAGAAACGAAGCTTTCCCTCACGCCGGCCGCTCGTACTGCGTCACGTTCGTCTCGGTGTTCCAGTAATACACCTGCCCGTCGCTGGTGAGCTCCTGCCACCCCGGGGGGAGGTTCGTGTTCCCGGTCAAAGCCGGCCCGGCGGCGGGCGCGGCGGCGTACCCGCCGTACGCCTGCTGCGGCGCGGCGTACCCTCCGTACGCCTGCTGCGGCGCGGCGTACCCGCCGTACGCCTGCTGCGGCGCGGCGTACCCCCCGGGCGCGCCGTAGCCCCCCCCCGCGGGCGCGTACCCCCCGGGCGCGCCCATGCCGCCTCCCGCGCCGCCGGTGATGCCCGCGCCCTGCCCCCCGGCGCGGAAGTCGGCGACCTGCGCGTTGACCAGCTCTGCCGCCGCCGCCACCGCCGGCGGCGCGCCGGAGATCTCGCAGATGTGCCGGTCGCTGTACACCTTGACGCGCGCGCCCGTGCGCTCCATGAGCGCGCGGATGTTCTGCCCGCCCTTGCCGATGATGCGCCCCTCGACGCCCTCGCACATGATGGTCTCGGTGACGGCGCCGGGCTCTACGGATCCCGCCGGCGCGCCGCCGCCCGGCGCGCCGCCGGGGCCCTGCGCGCCGGCGTCCCGGATGATGCCGCGGATCTCGGCGGCGCACGCCTCGGCGCCGGCGCCCGTGATCTCCGTGACGCCCTCCGGGCGCTTGATCTGGATGTTCACCGCGTGCCGCGCCTGCATGTCCTTGATCATCGCGCCGCCGCGACCGATGATGCGCCCCTCGTGCCCGCCCGTGCCCTCGACCACCACGGGCGCGCCGGGCGCGCCGAAGGCGCGCGGCGGCAGCAGCTCCGCGGGCTCGCGCTCGCGCGAACGCGAGCGCGAGCGCGAGCGCGCGCGCTTCTCCGCGTCGTCCCTGGAAAAGTCGCGCTCGGCTTTGGGCGCCTCCTCGGAACCCGCCGAGGTCTTCGCGGCGTGCTCCGCCACGGCCTTGTCCGCGATGGCGCGCGCCTTGGCCATGACGGCGGCGAGGTCCGGCGCGGCGGGGGCCTCGGCGGACGCCGGGGCCGCCGTTTCACCCGGGGCGCTCGGCGTTTCCTCGGGGGCGGCGGTCTCGGGC
>Ga0206682_10001715_pt1 | contig 21196 bp, 14 predicted proteins | sample M240m12015metaG_FD_155444 | JGI IMG/M metagenome (GOLD analysis project Ga0206682, IMG submission 155444) | Ammonia-oxidizing marine archaeal communities from Monterey Bay, California, United States - M2 40m 12015 | ecosystem: Environmental > Aquatic > Marine > Intertidal zone | place: USA...
TGGAATAAAAGAGAAAAAAGTCCAGGTATGTTCTCCCTTTCAATAATAATTACATCTGTTGCTGTTTTTCTTCTTTCTGGGATGGGTCAAAATGCAGAAATCGTAAATAAATTTTTAATCACTCAAAAATTAAATGGTACACTAACGGAAGTTCTTAACGGAGAAGTCTGGAGATTAATTACTCCCATTTTTTTACATTTCTCTTTCTTTCATATTCTCTTCAATATGTTTTGGGTCCATGATCTAGGTGGTCAAATTGAAAAGAGAAAGGGGTCTCGATTCTTCTTACTTTTTATTGTGATTACCGCGATCATATCGAACCTTTTGCAATTTAAACTTGGTGGACCCGCTTTTGGAGGAATGTCTGGGGTTGTCTATGGACTATTTGGATATGTGTGGATAAAATGTAAATTCGATCCAGGAGATGGTTTGTTCATACATCAAACTACTGCAATCATTATGCTTGGATGGTTTTTCTTATGTTTTGCAGTGAGTGATTTCGGAATTGCAAACTGGGCACACGCGGGTGGACTTATTACCGGTACAACATGGGGCTACATTTCTGCGATTAGATGGAATCGTAATTAATATTTCTGATAACCTAAATTCTTACTAATTCATAAATTGCCAACCCGGCCATTAGATTAGGAATCCATCGACATTCTGTTCTCCAATTTCCGTGGTGGTAGACTTTTCTCCCGACTCTAAAGAGCTTCTTTTTTTTGTCGCTTGGGTTACAAAAGGATTCAAATTCCTTAACTGAGAAATGATTTAATGGGTGACTGTTCTCCCAATTCTCACGATATACGTCGTTCGTGATTCTGGAACCATTCTTTGAAAAATGTAAACGATTTTTCCAATACCCATGATTCACAAAACTAACTGCGACTCGTTTACCTATTTTAAGTGCGTCTAAAATGACCTGCCCCGGTTCGGGTAACTCTTCCACCATTCTTGAAAAAACCACCCAATCAAATGAAGCACCTGAAAGCATTGCTAACGCATTTCCAATATCACCCTGATAAACATTAACTCCTCTAGAAATGCATGCTGCAGCCTTTGTGGAATCATAATCAACTCCCAAACCTTTCACATTTTTAGTTTCACGAAGGTGCTCTAAAAGTGTTCCCCGACCGCATCCTAAATCTAATACCTTTTCATCCTTTTTTACCCAATCACTAATGACTTTAAGATCAGCTTCCTTTTTTACATTAGAACGATTATTACTCTGCTTTAGTTTTTGTGATTCTTGTTGCACAGGTTTTTCAAAATTCTCACCCTTTAAAAACAATTTTATTAAGCGTAAAAAATCATGTGAATTAAGTAAAAATGAATCATGTCCATGATCATGATCAATTTCTAAATAGGATGCATTTTTACCTAATCCTTGAAGAGATTCAGCGATCTTTTTATTTTGAGAAGGTGTGTAAAGCCAATCAGATGTAAACCCTACGACCATAACTTTTGCAGTAACATCTTTTAAGTTTGTATCTAATCCAACATCTCCAACGAGATCAAAACGATCTAGTGCTTTGGTGAGCTTAAGGTAGGTATTCGCATCAAATCGATCAACAAATTTAAGTCCCTGATAATGTAGATAGCTTTCAACAGTAAACTGATTGTTTTCCGATTTTTGATTTTGTTCATCGCCTGCAATCATTAAATCGCGACCAAACTTTTCGGCCATTACTTTGTCAGAAAGATATGTAATGTGAGCCATCATTCTAGCAACAGCTAATCCCGCTTCGGGTCTAGTGTCTGAAGTATACTCCCCATTGTTCCAATGAGGATCACGCTTGATTGAAGTACGACCAACTTCATTAAAAGCAATTGTTTGAGCACTATGTTGAGCAGTTGCAGCAATTATCATCGCACTTTTAACGAAGCTTGGGAATTCAACAATCCATTGAAGTGCCTGCATTCCACCCATACTGCCACCAACAACGGAATAAAGAGAGGTCACTTTTAAATGATCCAATAAAAGTTTTTGTGCACAAACCATATCTTTAATTGTAAGATCTGGAAAGTTCATCCCGTATGGTTTTTGCGTCGACGGGTTTATCGAAGTTGGGCCAGTCGAACCTTGGCACGCACCAAGGACATTTGAACAAATTACAAAATATTCATTGGTATCAATTGCTTTACCAGGGCCGACTGCGTGATCCCACCAACCTTTTCTTTCATCTTCGGCACAAATTCCAGCTACATGATGATCTCCTGTAAGTGCGTGGCAGATAAGTATTGCATTCGAACGATCTATATTCAACTCACCATAAGTTTCATACTTTATTTGTAAGCTGTTCAATTCTCCATGAGACATTTCAAATACTTCTTTATATTCAAAAATTTGCGGTGAAACTTTACCAATTTCACCCTCCTTGCTTGCTTCGGGTATATCTTTAAGAGAATTCATAAAAGAGTGAGCAAATAACTAATCTGCCAACCTTTAATATACTATCAATTTAAGGAATCAAGCAAAGCATCATCCATGTCATAGTTGCCATGAACTGCTTTGACATCTTCAAGTTCCTCTAAATTATCAACTAATTTTAAAATCTTTCGAGCGGCATCTTCATCTGTAACCTGAACTAAATTATTAGGAAGATAGGCGAGTTCTGAAGAATCTGGTAAAACTCCTTTATTAGATAATGCCTCAGCTATTTTATCATAATGAGCTGTTTCACAAACGACTTCATAGTGCTCTTGTTCAACAATAACATCCTCGGCATCATTTTCTAAAGCTAGTTCCGTTAAAGAATCTTCATCAATTTTTTCTTTGGCGATTAAGATTTGTCCTTTTCTCTTAAAATTAAATGCAAGTGCACCTGCCCCAGCTAAGTTGCCACCACCTTTTGAGAAAGTACTTCTTACTTCTGAAGCGGAACGATTTTTATTATCTGTAGTTACCTCGACGATCAAGCCAACTCCACCCGGTCCATAGCCCTCATAGAGAAGTTCCTCAATAACTACACCTCCTAGTTCTCCAGTTCCCTTCTTGATTGCACGTTCAATATTATCAGCAGGCATGTTTGACTGCTTTGCCTTGGTTATAAGAGTTCTTAACCTTGGATTGAATTCGGGGTCTTTCCCCCCGTCTCTTGCAGCCAAAGTAATTTCTTTACTAACCACACTAAAGATTTTCCCTCGCTTAGCGTCAACGGATGCCTTGTGTCGCTTGGTGGTCGCCCATTTACTGTGCCCTGACATATACTAGAATGGAAAATAAGAATTCAAGGATTTGTCAAGATCACTTCTTCGAAATATCCAAGAGAAATTGATGTGCTTGCTCTAATCTTTGCTTCTTATCTAGAGCTTGTCGCCTTTTACCGGAATTCATTTCAGCCAACCTAGAATCACTGTAATTCAGGGCTCTGTCTTTGTAATTCTTTTCTAATGCCTTTAAATCAATAAGTCCCTTACTTTTAAGCCCAAGCAAATTTCGGTAGCTTTTCTCTTTATCTGAGACTTCATTTAAAACTTTAGGAACTTCTTCCAGTTCAAGTTCTTGTTCGAGTTCATTCTTAAAGCTATCTTGGGGGTCAGGTGATTTTTTAGTGATAAGCGTCTGAAGGATTGTCATTAAGTTTTGAATAGTCCAATAGAGAACCAAAGCGGAGGAAAAGAAATAAAGGAAGATTAAAAACATAAAAGGCATAAAGCGCATCATCTTGGCATTAATCCTTTGAGCATCACTCAATTCGGGTCCCATCTGCATCGGATTTAACTTCATTTGGAACCACTGGGTTACAACCATAAGAATTGGAAGCACATTTAATGAAAACCCTTCCACCTGAGACACATGATCTTGTTCCGAAAGGTCAGTTGCCCACAAAAAACTTTGCCCATAAAGTTCTGCCGCCGAACGAAGCATCCAAAACATCCCAAGAAAAATCGGGATCTGTATTAAAATAGGCCAACACCCAGCAAACGGATTAACCTTATGTTCTTTATAAAACTTCATCATTTCCTGATTAAGTTTTTGTGAATTGCCCTTATGCTTTTCCCTTAATTTTGACATCGGTTTTTGCAGGGATTGCATTTTCTTTTGAGACCTTGTGGCTTGGGCAGTCAAAGGCCAAAGAATGAGTTTAACTAAAATTGTTAAAATGATAATCGCAAAACCATAACTTCCCAGAAATCCCTGCAATTTGTTTAAGGCCCAACTAAATGGTTCAGATATCCACCAAAATACACCAAATTGCATAACTTTCTTTTGCTCATGACCCAACTCGGCAAGACCGGCATAATCTTTTGGTCCTGCATATATTTCAAAAGAAAATTCTTTTGAACTTTGGGGCGAAAGATAGGCAATCGGAAAAGAAATTGTACCACTAACTCCTTCAATAATATCCTCGTCATTTTCAGGCATTTGAATTGAGCGTCCATCAATCCAAGAATTTGCAAAATCATCAAGAGGTCGAACAATGTTTACGAAAAATTGATTGTTAACACATGCCCACTTAGCTAATGACAATTTTTTTGTCTCCATTTCGCCATTTACGCCCATTTCGTTAAGTTGAAAGAATTCTTCCTGCTCACCGTCAATTCTTCCGCTACATTCTGCACAAGAACATCCTTCGGCTAATGGTAAACCTGCATTATAGTAACCGACATTTAAATATGTAGCAGCATTATCAAATGGATTATATAGTCGAGGCATTCTAAATGCAGAACCTAAATTCAGCTTAACACGACCAAGAGGCAAAGGGTTAGGACTAAGATTTGTCAGTATTGTTTTATGGCTAAAGACATAGGTACTGCTGTCCTCGCGAATATAAATTCTTTCAATTCTAAGTTTATTGGGTAGTTCCCATCGATAAACAACTGATTGGTTTTCGGACTCAATTCGCTTGTATTTTTTTGGCACTGAAAGATCACCAATTAATTTTTTTCCTGATTCATCCTCAAAAGAAAGAGAAAGTAAAGGCTCTCCCGGATGAGTCATATTGTAGTCGCGACTTAACCTAGAAAATTGTTTCAAACTGACTTCTCGAATACCTCCGTTGTGATTGGTAAAAACGAGTGATGAGAAATTATTTGATAAGCCTTCAAATAATTCCTCTTTTTGAATAGACTCATCAAAAGTAGATCGGGTAGTTGATTGGTTAAGGTTATTATCTTCCACATCACCTTTACCCAAGGAAAAAGAATCATCTGATCTTAATGTCGTATTCGCATCATTGATTAACTCAGGTTGAACTGTCTCGCTTGAGCGATTTTGTTCTAAGAATTCTTGTTGCTGTTTTCCTTGTTCCCACAACATGTAAAATGCGAGAACGAGCATACCGATACCAATTAAGATATTTTTCATTGATTAAGAATTGTTTTTTTGATGGCTGCTAAAATTCGCTTCTCAATTTCGTCAAAAGAAAGAGAGAAAAGTAAAGGTCTCGGTAACAAAACAGTTTTAGAGCCTTTTGGAAAATGGGCTATGTTTTTACGAAAAATTTCTCTAAATCTTCTTTTGGCACGGTTTCTTTGGATTGCACCACCAAATCTTCGAGATGCAATAATACCAAGCTTTGGAAAATCACTGACATCCGAACTTAAGGAAATTTGGAACCAAAATGCTTGATCTTTGTATCTCTTGCCTTTCTTTTTAACAGAATGAAATTCCCATGATTTTCGCAATCTCATTGATTGCGAATAGCATTGGCTCAACTGTTTCAAAAAACTGAAAGTAAAATAATAACTAGCGAAATCTGCGAGGAACGGAAGCAGTTAATTTGGCTCTTCCTTTGCGACGGCGATTTCTTAATACTTTACGACCAGCACTTGTTTGATTGCGTTTACGAAAACCAAATTTACGAGCTCTCCGTAATTTGGATGGATTATAGGTAGGTTTCATTAGAAAAAATCTTTACGATAGAGTAGTGGCTGCTAAAGTCAAACCTTCACAATTATTAGTTATCATTCATTTGAACTTGCGATATCTAAAATTTACGACATCATCTTTATCGTTGTCCCGTTCGTCTAGCCAGGTCAGGACACCGGGTTTTCATCCCGGCAACAGGGGTTCGAATCCCCTACGGGACGCCATTTATTTTAGATTTGTCTGTTTCTAAATGGTAATTAGATATTGTAAATGGAAAATTGCGATTCCCCAATCAAGGTTGTTGGTGCAAGTGAAAATAACCTAAAAAACATAAATTTAGAATTATACCCAGGGCAATTAATTGTTTTTACCGGACTAAGCGGTTCTGGGAAGTCCACATTATTGTTCGATGTACTTCATGCCGAAGGTCAAAGGAAATATGTGGAGACATTTAGCCCGTATGTAAGACAATTTCTTGAAACACTACAAAGACCGAAAGTGGATGAAATTAAAAATATTAGACCTTCGATTGCAGTAGAACAAAAAAATACCATTCGTAATTCTAGATCTACGGTTGGAACGATGACTGAACTTTGCGATTATTTTAAAGTTTGGTTTTCACAGGTGGCTTGTTTTTTCGATCCTAAATCTGGAGAAGAGCTGCGACACGAAACTAGCGAATCACTTGCCAACAAAAGGATCGAAACAAAAGAAAACGATATTTTTGGATTTATTGCTAAAAGACCTGAAAACCTTGCATCGAAGGATTTTCTAACTTTTTTAATACAAGCTGGCCACGCTCGTGGTTTGCATCAAAAAAATTATCTTCACCTCGAAAAACTCATACATTCAGGTTGGGACGCAAATGAGATATTTGTGGTTGTAGATCGTATAGCGTCAAAAAAAGAAAATAAATCTCGAATAACCGAAGCCATTTCATTAGCGATCAAACACGGGCACGGAATTGGAGAAGTTCGAGATGGTGAAGGAAAACGGACCAGTTTTCTTTATGAAGGGCTACGATCTCCTTCTACCGGTCTTAAGTTTTCAACTGCGACTCCATCAGCATTTTCATTTAATTCTCCCATTGGAGCATGCCCAAAATGTAAAGGTTTTGGACGAATCATTGAAATAGACCCTGGCCTTGTTATCCCGAACCCCAAACTAAGCCTTAGAGAGGGGGCGATAAAGGCTTTCTCTGGGAAAGTCTATGGGCATTGCCAATCTGAGCTGATTGAAGCATGCAAACTAAATAAAATTTCGATTGATAAACCATGGCAAAAATTATCTCAAAAAGAGATTCGTCTTATTTGGTATGGCGATCCGGGATATCAAGAAGGTAATCAAAAGTGGTATGGCATTCGGTCCTTTTTTGATTGGGTTGAGAAAAAAACTTACAAAATGCATGTCCGAGTTTTTCTATCTAAATATCGTGGATACTCGGAGTGCCCTGAATGTAAGGGTAATCGCTTAAAACCTGAATCTCTTAATTGGAAATGGAATACTTTTACATTACCTGAACTTTACCGCCTGCCAATTGATGAATTACATTCATTAATTTCCAATTACGAAATAACCGGTGATCCCAAACTAGAACTTGCAATTGAAAGTATAAAAACAAGATTATCTTACCTCCAAGATGTTGGGCTAGGGTATCTTAGCTTGGACCGATCTGCAAAAAGTTTGAGCGGTGGAGAAACTCAAAGAGTTAATTTAACCGCTTGCCTAGGAGCCTCATTAACGGACACGCTATTTGCTTTGGATGAACCCACCATAGGTTTGCATGGAAGTGACATCGGTAAACTTACATCAATTCTCAGGGCTCTTGCAGACGCGGGTAATTGCGTTTGCGTAGTTGAACATGACGAACAGATAATTAAATCAGCTGATAAGGTTTTTGAAATTGGACCAGAGCCAGGTGTTAATGGGGGTAGGATATCTTTTGAGGGCTCAGTAAAACAACTTTGCCGATCAGTGAAATCAACAACAGGAAGGTGGCTATCAAGAAATTTCATACCTGACTATTTAAAAAAGCCTAAACGTAAGATCCTTAAAAAAAATGATTCCTTGCAAGTAAAAGGTGCGTCATGCCATAATATTGATAATTTATCTGCAGTAATACCGTTGTCTAAGTTAGTTTGCATTGCAGGGGTTTCAGGTTCTGGAAAATCTACACTAGCTTACAATATTATTTATTCTGGATTAACTAATCCGGGTAAAGGAATGAATGTGCATTCTGATGTCGACTTCGAAGATATTGTTCTCATAGATCAGAGTTCCGTTGTTCGTTCGCCAAGGTCGAACCCTGCACTCTACTCAGATGCATGGAGCCCAATCAAGGAAGCTTTCGGTAGGTCAGAATCTGCAAAACGCCTCGGTTTTTCAGCAAGCGATTTTTCATTTAATTCTGGTAGTGGAAGGTGCGATGTTTGTAACGGACTTGGTTATGAAATTGTTGAAATGCAATTTCTTTCTGACATTCAAATCCCTTGTAACCAATGCGGAGGAAAGAGGTTCAAAGATGAAATTCTGGCAGTATATTATGATGGATTAAATATTTTAGATGTGTTGAAACTTACAATTGATCAAGCTGTTATTCGATTTAAGCATTTTCCTAAAACGAATAGAAAACTTAGTTCTTTAAAGCAAGTTGGTCTTGGATATTTAACTTTAGGCCAGCCTCTAAATACCCTTTCTGGAGGTGAGTCGCAGAGATTAAAATTAGTCAAATATATGACAACTCTCAAAAGAGGGTTATCTCCATCTCTGCTTATAATCGATGAACCTACTACTGGGTTACATCTTGAAGATGTAAATCAATTAATGGATAGCCTGCAGAGCATAGTTGATACAGGTCACAGTCTTTTAGTTGTGGAACACCATCCTCATGTTCTTGCACAAGCAGACTGGATTATTGAAATGGGCCCTCATTCCGGTAAAGAAGGAGGAGAATTAGTTGCCTCGGGTACGCCTCATAAAATTTCACAACTTAAGACGCAAACCGGGGCTATCCTAAATAACAAAAACAACCCAGAAACTGTAAAGAAGGTTAAAAGAAAAAAAAGTAATCATAGAACAAATAATAATCTCGATATTAAAGGAGCTCGCGAAAATAATTTACAAAACATTTCCATTAAAATCCCTAAAAATAAATTTGTTGTAGTAACAGGGCCTTCAGGCTCGGGAAAATCATCGCTAGCATTTGATGTTGTTTTCGCTGAAGGACAAAGAAGATTCATGGAATCAATGTCGTCTTATGCAAGACAATTTGTAGAACAAATTGGAAAACCTTCGGTAGACCGAATCTCGGGAATATCACCAACGGTTGCTATAGAACAAAGAGCAACACGAGGAACAAAAAAATCCACGGTTGGCTCTATAACAGAAGTTGCTCAACATTTACGTCTCCTGTATGCACGAGTGGGTACTCAATTAAGCGTGAAAAATGGCAGACCGTTATCAATTGCGTCAGCAACCGAGATTTCGAAGCAGATTGAAAAGCTATTTTTTAAAACAAAACCCACAAAACAAAATCCTCTTCTTCTCCTTGCACCCATAGTCTCGAATAGAAAGGGGCACCATAAACCCATTGTTAATTGGCTAAGAGAAAAAGGATATGATGTGGTTAGGTGTGATGGGAAATTCTTGAAGACACAAAGCTTTGAGGGTCTAGATAGGTACCGTTTACATGACATTGAAGTACTTTTAGAAAGTTGGACTGAAATTCCCAGCAAAACAATACTTGAAAAGTGTATTAAGGATTCTCTACAACTAGGTAATAGTAGATGTTTGATTGTATCTAAAAATGAAAAAATTAACAATTGGTATTCTACATCAAGGGTTGATTCTTCAAATGGAGAATCTTACCCGGAATTAGAACCTAGTTTACTGTCATGGAACTCATCAAGAGGGTGGTGTTCATTTTGCAGAGGATATGGGAAAATTTACCAGTGGATGAAAGATGACTTACCAGCAACAGGCAAATGGTGGCAAATGGAAGAGGGTCAATTATGTTCAGAATGTAATGGTGAAAGGCTTAATCCAATTGGTAGAAATGTAGTTTTATATAATAAAACTAATAAACAAAATTCTATGCCTCAATTACTGAAACTGTCACCCGATCTAATTATTTCGTTTCTTCAAGAAGTTAATTTAGAAAAGCGACTCGAATCGGTGGCAGGTGCAATTATTCCAGAAATTATTGAAAGGCTGCAGTTCATGAAAAAAGTTGGTCTCGAATACTTATCTTTAGATCGTGAGACATCCTCTCTATCTGGTGGTGAAGCACAAAGAATAAGGCTTGCAGGACAATTGGGGTCGAATCTTTCAGGAGTCCTGTATGTACTTGATGAACCATCAATTGGTCTGCACCCAAAAGATAATCAAAAATTGCTAACCTCCCTTAGAGACCTACAAAGAAAAGGAAACTCTTTATTGGTTGTTGAACACGACCCAGAAACTATTCTACAGGCAGACTATCTTGTGGATATAGGGCCAAATGCTGGAAGCAAGGGTGGAAAAGTCATAGGGACTGGAAAACCAATGGAGGTACTTAAAATTAAGGGATCTTCCACAGCGGCGTATATGCGAGAAGGTATTGTTCATCCTATACTTGGAAAATGGCGAAAATTACCACCTAAAAAATTAGATTGGATAGGATTGAAAAAAATAAACTTCAGGAACCTGAAAAATATTAATATCGAAATCCCGATGGGTTGCCTATCCGTCTGTTGTGGGATTTCTGGATCAGGAAAATCAAGTTTAGTAAGGGGATTTATTCATAAAGCAATTAAAGAAGCAATAAATGCGAAATCAAATGCTCTAAAATTAGAAAATGGCAAAATATTGAACGGTAATATATTCAATAAATCCATCGAAGTAACCCAAAATCCAATTGGAAAAACACCTCGTTCTACACCGGTTACTTACTTAGGAATTTGGGATAAAATCAGAACTATGATATCGACACTCCCTGAAGCAAAAGCCAAAGGATTTACGCCAAGCCATTTCTCATTTAATGTTAAGGGAGGACGATGCGAGGTATGTAAAGGTGCGGGAAGAATAAAAGTAGAAATGAATTTCTTGCCTAATTCATATATCACTTGTACAGAGTGTAATGGCCATAGATACCGTGAGGAAATTCTCGGATTGCAATGGAAAGGCAAAAATATAGCTGAAATACTTGATCTAACTTTTGAAGAAGCATCCATTTTTTTCAAATTTGATCTTTTTCTTTCAGAGACATTTTCAATCATGGTTGAAACCGGATTAGGATATATAAAATTAGGTCAAATTTCCCCGACACTATCAGGGGGTGAGGCACAAAGATTAAAATTAGCTGCCGAATTAGCTCTCGGTATCGATAAACAGAAATATCGGAAATTAAGAAAGGTTAAACCCAACTTATATATTTTAGAGGAACCAACAATAGGATTACATACAGCAGATTGTAAGAAATTAATACTTTTGATACAGCGTTTGGTTAACGAGGGAAATACTGTTATCGCCATTGAGCATGACACAGATATTATAGCCGAAGCTGACTATCTTTTTGAGCTCGGCCCCAAAGGAGGTGAAGAAGGAGGTGAAATAATATTCAAAGGCACAATCCCGCAAATTTTATCAAGTAAAACAAGCTTAACTGGCCCATTTATAAGAAAAGTCTTTCCTATGGAATTAAGGTAAAGAAAACCTTTTTACCAGCCCTGACTACAATATCCTTTTTGTTTGAGTCAAACTCAATTAATTGCTCTGGTTTGAATACTTTTTGGCCGTCCAATTTTATAGCACCTTGTTCAATTAGTCTACGAATCTGTCCTTTCGAATCAAAAATTTTAGTGTTATTTAGAATGTTTAATACATTTGATGTTTCCCCAGCCAAAGTAATTTCACCAAGCGAAAAGGACTCCATTTCATCAGGATTTTCTTTTTGTGTGAATACATTTTCAAAAGAAGTTTTCTCTTTTTCTCCTACTTCAGCTCCATAAAATAAACTCGTTAAACCTTTGGATAAATCTTTCTTCATTTCCATGGGATGCTTCTGCTTTAATATTTTAATGGATTCCTCACTTTCGAGAAGCAATAATTTATAGTAATCCCACATAGTAACATCAGAAATAGACATTGTTTTACCAAAAATATCTTTGGCACTATCGTTAAATGCGATGTAATTATCCAAGCTTTTTGACATTTTTCTTGTCCCATCAAGACCGACCAATAATGGCATTGTTAAAACTGCTTGTGATTGCAGACCTTCATCCTTTTGTAATGCTCTCCCTACCAGCATATTGAAAAGTTGATCAGAACCGCCAATTTCAACATCAGACTTGAGCACAATAGAATCATATCCCTGAATCAATGGATACATAAACTCTACCATCGAAATGGGCTGGTTACTTTTAAAGCGCTTTTCAAAATCGTCTCTTTCTAACATCCTAGCTACGGTCATTTTTCTCGATAACGAAAGCGAATCAGCAAAAGACATTTTACTGAACCATTCACTATTTCTTCGAACGACAGTTTTAGTGCGATCAATAATTCTAAATGCCTGATCGAGATATGTTTTCGCATTTTCATTTACCTCTAATTCAGTCAATTCGGGTCTCAAGTCAGACCGACCGCTCGGATCTCCAATTCGTGCAGTATAATCTCCAATCAATAAAATAGCTTCATGCCCTGCATCCTGAAATTGTTTTAATTTGTTCAGAACAACCAAATGACCGAAAGTCAAATCTGGTCTAGTTGGATCAACTCCAAACTTGATTTTTAATTTCTTACCTTGCGATATTTTATTAACTAATTCTTCTTCACCAATAATAACTTCGGTGTTGGACAACAATTCGGATTTACTCATTTTTTGATTAGAATCTGATTACTATAGATAAGATATCAACAATCATCGAGCGTAGAATTCTAATTCTTTTTATATTAGCGCTAATTCCGCTTGCTTTCGATCCATAGTCCGTTACCTAATTTATAGTTTATAAACCACAATCAAACAATTGTTGACATGACATTAACTGTAGGTTCACCCGCACCAGATTTCACCTTAAAAACAAAAACGCCTGAAGGTCTATCCGACATCACTCTCAGTTCATTTAAAGGAGAATCCTCTGTCGTATTACTTTTCTTTCCTTTCGCCTTTACTGGTGTTTGTACTGAGGAAACCTGCTCTGTACGCGATGATATCTCCTCTTACGATAACCTTAATGCAAAAGTTTTAGGAATAAGCGTAGACAGTCCATTTGCACAAGAAGCCATGGCCTTGAAAGAGGAACTTAATTTCTCCTTACTCAGTGACTTCAATAAAAATGTATCAACTGAATATGGTGTTTTATATGATGATTTTATTGGCTTCAAGGGCGTTTCAAAAAGATCTGCTTTCGTAATTTCAAAAGAGGGGGAAATTTTATTTGCTTGGTCATCTGAAGATCCTAAACAATTACCAGATTTTGATGCGATTAAAGAAATGTTATAAATTAATTATTCTTTTTTTGGAAAATTAATCTGCCAATCAAACGATATTAAATGATTACAATCCTTTTATATACAACATATTTTTATCTATATGGAATCTGATTGTTTTGCTGATAATATTAAATGCTTATCGTGACATAATAAAATTCGCTCGATCGCACACTTTCAAAGATAATTATTTTTTAACTCGGACATTCAGAGCGTGAACAAAGAATCCATATATAAAGTTTGCGCAAGAAATGACTCGGTATATGTCCAAATCAAAAACAAAGCATCGTATGTAAACTGTGCACCTTTAAGATCTTTCTTACATGAAATGTTCGACGAAGGAAAAAGAACCTTTGTGATCGATTTTCAAAATTGTTCGAGTATGGATAGCACTTTTTTAGGTATTTTAGTTGGACTAGCCCTACAATTAAGAAAGTCTCAAGAAGGTGGAAGTCTCTCACTTCTTAATTTAATTGGAAGAAACCTAGAAACCGTTAAAAACCTAGGAATTCATAAAATTGCTATAGTAAGTTCAGGTGTGGTATCAAACTTAAAGGAGTTAGAAACGCTCAAAGTTAAATCAAAGGACAGCAAGGTTAGTCCTGAATTTATTTACAAAGCTCATAAGCATTTACTTGATCTGAATGAAAAAAATCAAAAATTTTTTAAGGATGTAGTCAATTTCATGGAACAAAAAGTTGAAGATTCTGCTTAGCAAAGAAGTTTCGTTATGAATTCATTTTTATATTTTCTTGCCGGATTATCTATTGGGATATTCGTATGGAATTATACAAGAAAAAAGGCAAAGGAAGAAAAGGAACGGCTGAAAGATCAAAAAATTCGCCTCCAACAAGAAAAAGAAATTATTGTTAATTTCATGCATAATCTAGCCGTTGCAATTGGAGAAGGTGTGGATAGGAAAGATCTATACCAAAGAATTGCCCATACCGCGGTCATGACCACTGGAGCACTAAGTGCATGCGTTTATGAGAAATTAACAAATGGTAAACTTCAAAGTATCGCATCTGAAGGACTATTTCCACCACAACGTAAAATAAAGCCTACATCCGATGATGCGAGTTCCACTAGAGCTAGATTTTTAGAAAAGATTTTAGCTTCAGAAATACTGGAAGATGGAGAAGGTATTATTGGCGAAGTAGCTAAAACTGGAAAAGCGGTTTATGTACCGCAAGCGAATCTTGATCCAAGGGTTATTAAGCATGTTGATCAATCGCTAGTTCTTCGATCGCTCATCTACTCTCCTTTATTACATGACGATCAAACTTTAGGCGTTCTAGTTGTCGCTAACCCAACGAACGGTCTACCATTCACTGAAACTGATTTATCTCTTGTCAACTCACTAGCAGAGCAGGCAGCACTTGCAATTAAAAATTCTGATGCCATGAATTTAAGAGTCGATAAAACAAGAATGGACTCGGACTTGATGTTAGCTAGAGATGTCCAGGAATTATTCCTTGCCAAAGAATCACCAGACTTCAAAGGATTGGAAATTGACACACAATATGTTCCTTCTTCCCAGGTTAGCGGCGACTTTTATGATTTTTATAAATTATCATCCACCAAATTCGCCGTATCTGTTGCAGATGTCTCCGGAAAAGGAGTGCCTGCTTCACTTTTGATGGCTCTCTGCCAAACAAATCTAAGACATTATGTTAAAAAATCTAAAACTCCGCGAGAAATTTTAATTCAACTTAATCAAGAGTTAGAGGAACGCATTCGCGAAGATATGTTTATAACACTATTTCTCGCGATTATTGACACAAACGCTAATTCAATAACATATACCCGAGCAGGACACGAGCCCGCATTATTGGGAAGAGCAAATAAAGACACATTAGAAGTTGATAAACTTCGTGGCAATGGAATGGCACTTGGCATGGTGCCATCTGACCTATTTGAAGAAGTTATTGAAGACCAAACCTGTTCGTTTAATAAAGGAGATATGCTGGTTTTGTATACAGATGGAGTTACTGAATCACAAAATCAAGCAAAAGAAGAATTTGGACTAGACAGAGTCTGTGAGAATCTTAAATGTTCAAAAGAAAAAAGTCCTCATTCTTTTAACTCTCTCCTTATGAATAGTTTGGAGGAATTCTCTTCGATTTCAAGCGAAAGAGATGACTTAACTTTACTGACTGTAAAAAGAATTTAGTAATAAACTTAATTATTCTATACGCCCTTCGTCGAATTCAATCACATCCGCAAAAGAGCGTAAATCTGTACGATCTTCTGCCCCAAGGTCAGATTTTACTTCTTCTAATTTTTCGAATGCCATGTCAGACATTCCCATCTGAACAACTTTTCGATTCCAAATATGGGAATTTAGCTCTTCAGGAAAAAGATTCTTCAATTGTTCATCTAACTCCTGATCTGAGGAGGCATTCTTTACGCATTCAATTACATCTTGTGGACTTATTCCCAAATGAAGGCATAAAAAGCCATCGAAGCCTTTAGTGAAATTACGCTGATAACTTTTGGGCAACTCACCATTTAGTGATTTTCGAATTTTTGCCAGAAAACGTGGGAGGTGTAGCAGTCCAAGTGGGTGAGGTTGATACGGAGATGGCAAGTCACGAAGGATTGCACCAGTGGGCCCTTCTTGGATTGTGTTGTCGATGTTTGTCAAATTGCTGAAAAAGGTTTTGTTTATACCTTCAATACCAAACATGAAACAAAGCAAAGACAAAAAAATTATTATTCGGATTTCTTCTTATATTTTTGAGCATAAAGTTCTTTTTGCTCTAACCCTATCATTAGCTTTTGTAATGACGATTCTATCAGTAATGGTTCCTTCTGCCATTCAGCAAGTATTAGATCAAATTTTTACCGAAGGTCTAGATAATCAAAATTTTCTTTGGAAAGGCATTCTTTTTATTGGAGGACTTTTTCTTACAAAAGAAATTTTTAACTGTTTAAGAATCCGGGTAAATAACAAATTGGAGCAAAAGGTAATTATAAGAATTAGAAAAGCTCTGCACGATAAATTACTTAACTTGCCAATAAATTTTTATGACAAAAGAAAAAGTGGCGACATTGCATCCCGCGTTGTGGAGGATGTACAAAATGTGGAACGTGCAATTTTAGATGGAACAGAACAAGGAATCATTGCAGTTCTCACTTTAATTGGCGTAACTATTATGATGTTTGTGCAAGAGCCAAGGCTCGCAGCTCTTGTATTTTTTCCACTACCCGTTCTACTCGTTATGGCATTTAGATATTCAAAGATATCAAAAAAGAATTGGAAGCAGGTTCGTGAGGATTCAGGTAATTTAAATTCGTTGTTAGTTGAAGATATTCAAGGTAATAGATTAATTCACGCATTTGACCTAAAAGAACGAGAGAAAAAACGATTTCTTGAATGTAGTCAAAAATTAGAAACGTCATCTCTTAAGGCAATGTACAGATGGTCCATACAAGGACCAACTGCAAGTTTCACATCATCTCTTGGAATTCTCGCTGTCGTTGGCATGGGTGCTTATCTCTTACAGACAGACCCCTCGTTTTCCAAAGGCCAATTCTTTGCATTTCTTCTTTATGCTAACATGTTTTACGAGCCAGTTAGACAATTGGTCTCTATAAACAATATGATAAGTGCAGGGAAAGCATCTGGTGAAAGAGTTTTTGAGATTCTCGATGAAAATATACTAATTAAAAATCCCGAAAAACCTAAAAGTTTTCCACAGACCAATCACTCCATAAAATTTTCAAAAGTAAATTTTGCTTATGATGATCGAAAAACCATTGTTAAGGACTTGGATTTTTATTTACCGACAGGTTCAACCACTGCACTTGTCGGTCCAACTGGTGCAGGCAAAAGTACAATAGCAAATATTCTGCTTCGCTATTATGATGTGGATTCTGGAATTGTCTCCATAGGTGGGATAAATGTAAAAAACCTTTCACTCAGCTCTCTTAGAGGTAGCATAGGATTGGTTTCACAAGACCCATTTTTATTCGATACAACAATTAGAGAAAATCTACTTCTTGCCTTATCATTCGCTAATGAAGAAGACATAATAGATGCATTGAAAATGGCACGAGCTTGGGAATTTGTTCGGAAGCTACCCGATGGACTAGAAACATTGATTGGAGAAAGAGGCATTAGGCTAAGTATGGGGGAAAAACAAAGATTAACCCTTGCAAGAGCAATATTAAAGTCTCCTCCTATTGTAATTTTAGATGAGGCTACTTCTAGTGTTGATGTAGAAACTGAAAGAAAAATACAGCTTGCTTTAGATAAGCTTATCAAGAACAGAACTACAGTTATTATTGCTCATAGACTAAGCACCATACGTGAAGCAGACCAGATTATCTTCCTGAACAATGGTCAAATTGTTGAACAAGGCAGTCATAATGAACTTTTAAAATTAAACGGTTCATACGCCAGATTTTGCAAGCATCAAAAAAGTTTGATACCAGAATAAATGTAAGTGTTCACTTTCGTGTAAAATTTAACAAAATTCTTATTGCTATGGAAGTTAACAATGGAAAAAACAGGAAAGTAAGACTGATTAACGAACGAAAATTAAAGTAAGACAGAGGGCCATAAACCTTCTGCTCAGCCCACGTTCGTAGGGGAAGATTTATAAAATAGACGACTTGAATGGTTTGACCCAAATAATAAACAATCAATGGCCATACAGTAAAACCGATACAGCCGAAAAAAAGTAAATGCCATAGTTCCTTTCCCCAATCAATTTCTTTTATCATAAAATAATCATTTTCTTGCTTTGGATTTATTGAAATAACAGTTATCATAGCAATTATTAGGAATTTCCCAATCGAATTATGAGATCATCCACAATATCATTACTTATTACCATTATTCTGTTTTCCCATTCACTTTCCGGAGAGAATGAATTCATGTCAAAAAATGTTTACGATAATTTAATACACCCTGTATTTGTGGCAAAATGCCAAGAATGCCACGGAGAGAATAAAAGCAAAGGTAGACTTAAGTTAAACTCAAAAGAAGACTTCTTAAAGGGAGGTAGTGGAGCAGGGGAGGATATTGTAATTAAGGGCAATATCGAAGATAGCGAATTAATTTATCGAATTACACTGCCCAAAGATGATGAGGAAGCAATGCCTCCTATGGATGATGTGGATCATTACAACCCAGTAACAAAAGAGGAGCTTGATGTCATGAAAGCATGGATCTCATTAGGGGCTTCATTTGACCTTCTCGTTTCCGATTTAGATACAGAAACCTCAAATTCTGCACTTCATATTGTTAATAATATGCCCAAAAAACTAATCTCGAAAAACGAAGCGTTACAGACGAAATTACCTATTGTTCCAAGAGCAAAACCTGAACTACTAGAAAAGATTCGCGAAAAAGGTATCCTTGTCATCCCAATAGCTCAAAATACAAATGCAATTTATGTTAACGCTTCATATATTGGTAAAAAATTCGATGATGAAGACTTGCAACTACTGGAACCTATTGCCGAACAAATAATTTGGCTTAACTTGGCTAAAACAAATGTATCGGACAAGGGCATTTCCTTACTTCGTAAATTCAAACTAATTTCGAGATTGCACTTAGAAAACACCCCCATAACGGACGATTCTGCAGAAGCTATTTCAACTTTATCAAATTTAAAATATTTAAATCTTTACGGAACAAAAATCTCGGATGCCTCTATCAAGCATTTCAAGAATCTTATTAATTTAGACAAAATTTTTCTCTGGAAAACCCAAATGACTCCACTAGGAGCTAAAACTCTTAAAAAACATTTCGTGGATGAAAAAACATATGACAACCTTTTGTCCCAAAAAAATACTATTCAAAAATCAATTACAGATTACATTAAAACCCAACAAGTAAAAATTAAAGAATTAGAAGTAGTCAAAAATCAAGTTAGTTCAAAATCCCAAGATAAGGTAATTATTAATACAAAATGTCCTGTATCTCAAAAAAATACTAATAATTCCTTTCATACAATTTATGAAGGTAGAAAAATTGGTTTTTGTTGCTCAAAATGTAAAATTAAATTTGAGAATGATGGAGCAGTTTTTCGATCTAAAATTATCAACTTTTCAGCCTCTACAGAATTTGATTCTGCAAGAAAAAATTGCATGGATGAACAATTAAAAATGGATGAAAAAATAGATGAACTTCAGAAAAATTTAAAAGTTATTACTTCACAGATTAGTAAGATGGGACCAGATGTAAACCTTGGATGGGAGAAACCAATAGCACATAAATAATTTCAATTTTCTCTCTACAATTTACTCAATTAAATTTTCTATTTTTTGGCTAATGTTCTTAATCACATTGCAATTATAAATGTATAAAAAATAACTTTATGACACAGAATTCAGATAATGAAGTAATTTCAATTTTTAAAGATACTCGCGCGTTATTAACTGGACATTTTATATTACGTTCTGGGCTCAGAAGCGGACATTTCTTTCAGTGTGCACAGGTTTGCCAATACATGGATAAAGTTACGAGATTAGCCGAACTTTTGATAAAAAAAATAAATATTGAAAAACCTAATACAATTGTTTCTCCAGCAATGGGGGGACTTGTCTTGGGCCAAGAGATTGCGAGGCAATTAAAATGTAGATTTATATTCTTAGAGAAAATTGAAGATAAGCTCGCTTTAAGAAGAAATTTCTCTCTTTCCAAATCTGATAAAGTTTTACTTGTTGAGGATGTGGTGACAAAGGGCGGACGTGTTTCGGAGGCACTTACCATTCTTAGAGCAAGTGAATGTTCAATATTATCTGTTACTTCTCTAGTTGACCGCAGCACAGAAGAGCTAAATTTTGGTGTACCTTTTCAACCATTGTTAAAGTTAGACTTCCCCACATATCATCCAGATCAATTACCTCAAGAATTGTTATCGATAGAGCCAACAAAACCAGGTAGTTAAAAATTAATTGTAAGAATCAAGGAACACGATAAGCAAGAAAACGATATTTATTTCGATACCAAACATATAATCGATTGATACCAGTTTTAATTTGTTCCTCAACGTCTTGAACCGAATTAACCTGATATCCATTAACCTCAACAATCACTACACCTTTTTTAAATGTTTCTGCATCACCTGTCGAATTAGTTACCACAACGCCTTTAGTAGTCGTAGGAATTTGAAATTCGAGACGATTCTCAAGGCTAAGTGGTTCCATAACAATTCCAGGTATCGATAATCTATTTTTGCTACCCATTAAATCTAGGGTTACAAATAATGTAATTTTTTTTCCACTACGAATTACATCTATCGGCAGTTTTGTACCTGGTGCAGTTTGAGAAATTACTAGTCTGGACTGATTTATTGAATCCACTTTTCGATCACCGACACGAATAATTTTATCCTTAGGAATAAAACCAGCAAGATCAGCAGCACTTCCTGGTACAATTTTTTCTATAACCGCGCCACTTCCATCCTTACTTGATGCCAATTCTACACCAAGAAACCCTCTGCGAATACTACCTTCTTGCACCAAATCGGTAAGGACCTTTTTAACCATATTAACGGGTATAGCTAAGCCAATTCCAATACTGGAACCAGTTTGTGAAATAATGGCCGTATTGATACCAATTAACCGTCCCCTTGCATCTAAGAGTGCTCCCCCCGAATTACCTCTGTTGATAGCGGCATCTGTTTGAATAAAATTTTCATAAGAACCCTCCTGCTCAAGAACTCCAAGTTCTGATCTTTGCGTAGCTGATATAATACCCATAGTCACTGTCATTCCGATTCCAAGTGGGTTTCCTGCAGCAAACACTACATCACCAACTTCCAATAAATCGCTATTTGCTATAGACACATGCGGTAATGGATCAGGCGATTCTATTTTAAGTACAGCAACATCAGTAGATCGGTCAAACCCGATAATTTTTGCTTGATACTCCCGCTTGTCAGATAACAAAACTGTAAC
>Ga0206682_10001719_pt1 | contig 21135 bp, 9 predicted proteins | sample M240m12015metaG_FD_155444 | JGI IMG/M metagenome (GOLD analysis project Ga0206682, IMG submission 155444) | Ammonia-oxidizing marine archaeal communities from Monterey Bay, California, United States - M2 40m 12015 | ecosystem: Environmental > Aquatic > Marine > Intertidal zone | place: USA...
TAAACTCTAATAGCATCTTGAAAAGTAAAATCACCATCTGGAGTGTTTTTTATAAGCTTTTTACTTACATCGGGAAATTGCTCATTTAATTTTTTATAATCATTTGCTATAGCTTGCTTAGCAGTATCTAGTTCTCTATAAGCTCTATTTAAAGGTCTAACTAAGGCTTGCTCTAAAAAATCTCTGTGAGCATTACCTTCTTTACCTTTACCCATAAAGTTATATAGTAACCCTACAAAATCTTCATGTGATGGTGGTATAAAAAATCTAAACTTACCTTTGTCTTCACCACGCTTTCTACCTTTTATAGCTGAAAAACGCTTTTGAGTTTCAATGCCAGTAACGTCTTCTAGTATATCGTTAAACTTATCATTCATAGATTTACTAAACTTAACTCTAGCTTGTTGAACCTTAGACTTAACATCCATTTGATCTAACGTGTTTTTTACAGCTTGTACGTTTTGTAAAGCATCATCAGCAAAATAAAAATCATTAAATCCTTCACCAACTTTTTCAGCCATCCAAAGAGCTTTAGCTTCAGCTGTAGAGTTACCTAAACCAGTTATATTATCAATAGGTATATTTAACCCGTTAGCTTTTAAAAAATCAAATATAGCTTTTTGAGCAGCAGGTGGTCTCGCTGTTAATACAAACATATTTTTAGGACCAAACTTACCTTGTAGTTTTAATGCTTTTTGAAACAATGGTGCTAACTTACCTTTTACAACTTTATTAAACTCTGAAAAATCAAAAGTGTAACCTTGATCTAATAAGTTTTCATAAGTACTAGCGTATTGCTCTGCATTTAAAGTACCAGTTGTACCGTCTGGTCTAGTAAATTTAACTAATGACTTAGTTGTAGCAAGTGTATCGTCAAAATCTAAAACTGTAATGCCTTTTGTTGGGTTGTTGGCTGAGCGAGAAAACATAAAAGCATCATTTAGTATTTTAGAATTTTTTGACTTACTAAAATGAAACGATGTTTCTTGCATTGCCTTACCAAGTTCTAATGCTACAGATCCATCATTTATATTTACTTTAGACGGTTTGAAATCACTATTTAAAAGCAAAGGTCGCACTCTATGTTTGAGTTTATTGTTTTTTATATCTAAAGAAACAATTACTTTTATTTTTTTACCATCTAGTAGTTCTAGTCGTTCTATTTTATTTTTTTTACCAATATTGTACTCTGCAACAGCAGCTGCGTGCAAGCCATCAACATCTCCGTTTCCAGTTTCCATCAAGTATAAACCACCTTCATTAACCATCATACCTTGTGGCATGTCTTTATATTTGCCATTAGCATAAGCCCATTGTATATAGCTAGCGTCAACCTCCGCCTCAACTTGAAACAAATGTCTAAAGGGATATAATAATTGAACCTGTTCGTCAGTCAACTTGTTTGGGTCTGTTATTAATTCAATATCAACGAACTGCTTAAGGAAATCATTTATTTCTGATAGCTTTTCTGATATTTTGTTTTCAATTATATTATCAAAAAGTTCACCATTTTCATTTTTAGTTTGGTTTTTGTTTGAAAAATTAAGACCATTTTTTACATAACTAACAGTTTGACTAACACCTTGTGCTATACCTAGCTTAACCTCTATACCATATACAATATTATTTATACTAGGGTATATATCGCCATCACCACTTATAAATGTAAACAAATTGTTAAATGCTTTCTTAAAAGTTTTTTCTACTTCTAATTCATATGCAATACCCATGTTTATGTTATAGTCTCTACCTTTTGCTTTTAATACTTTTCTTAAAAGATACTTTTTAAGCTCAATGTTATTTGAGTTAGGCCTTTCAAACCTTCCATCGTTTTGTATTCTATACGCGAGTGTAGCTACTAAATCTTGATCTTTTTGAGACATTAAACTAGGACCTTTTCCAAACACTCTTTTTATAGGTTTTTTAAGAGAAACACGTCCATCTTTAATTACAAACATTTTATCACTGTAATTATCTAGTATTTGTTCTAAGTGATAAACAAGGTTTTGATCAATTTTTGATTGTGAAAACTTAACATCAGTATTTCTATTAATAGCAGCGGCAATCTGTTCAACATTGTCTTTGGCTAAAGACTCGCCTCTGGCCTCAGCTAGATTTTCCATCATACTAATAACATCTGCTTCTTGAGCTACTTGCATTGTAGCGTCGTAAGCTAACGCGCCGGCCATGTTTTTTGCCAACGTATCTTTTCTAGTACCTTTTTTACCAGACCTTAAACCTGTAACAGGGTTTATTGTTGGTATCATAAAATATGCTAAAAACTGCTCTTCAGTAGGTTTAGCTTTTTCATATAAATTAACAGATTTATCTTTATTGTAAGCGTTGATAGCCGAAGGTGGTAGTAAATTTTGATTTATAGCATCTTCAACTTCTTTTTTTATGGTAAGTTTTTTAACAAACCTAGTGAAAACTCTATCTGCTTCAGGCACTTCTCTTTCCATTTGTACTAAATCAGCTACAAATAAGCTTTCCATTATGTTCTCTCTGTATTGCTTTAAATTAGCTTTATACTTAGTTGTACCTAAAAAGTTTTTAATATCTTTAAATAAATACCTATTTGCTTGATCTCTTAGGTTTCTTTGTATCTGTCTGACTGTGTCTTTTGTGCTATAAGCTCTTAACAGGCTTTTTCTAGCAGCATCTAAAACTTTTACATATAAAATTCCACCTGTTTCTATACCAAGAGCTTTTCTAAACTTAGATTCTTTTTGTTGTTTTACTTTTTGTTTATCTGCTTTTTCTTGTGCCTGCGCTTGAATAGACATGTCTTTTTCCTCAAGCTCTTTCATTTCATTAGTAGTTTCAGCTGCAACTTGAATTTTAACATCACCTTCTTTCGTTGTCTCACCTGCTTGTCTAGAACCTTTGTTTTCTTCTTTTTGTTTATATATTTTATTATAAACGTCACCAGCTCTAAATGTAATTCTACCTTGTAAATAACCAAATAAACTATTATTTTCTTCTGGCTTAAAACTTTTTATATCAGGTGTTAAAGCAGTTATAACATCACTTACAAAGTTTTTTGGAACTTTATCTGCTTTATATCTAGCTGCTATTAAATTATCTAAATAACCTTTTTCTTTTATTTGCTTTACTACGTCGTCAGCTTCTGCTTGGTAATAAAAATTACCTATACCTTTTTCTTGAAGATTATTACCATCTTTATCAACTTTACCAAGTTTATCTACGGCATCTGTTATCTCTTTAGAGTACTTTTCGCTTTTAACAAAAGCATCTGTTCCACTTTTAAATCTTTTATCCGCTTTAGCTTCTAAACCTTTCATTTTAACTTTAGCAACACCTCTTGATGTTAGTTTACCTAATATGCTTGCTCTGTTAATATTTACTTTGTAGTCAACTAGAAAGTCAAAAACTTCTTGACCGCTTTGAAAATCAACAGCACCAAACCCTAAACCTCTTTTTAAAGCTCTAAAAGAGTTTTTTATTCCAGAAGACTTAGCTTCAACTGCCTCAATTTTTTCATCTTTTATTATATCGGAAAACAAAGTAAAATACTCCTCTTGTTTTGCTGGATCTTTAGTTTTAACAAGTCCATTACTGTCTCTAATAATATTTCCTTGACTATCTCTACCTTCATAGTGATCAGCTAATCTATTTTCTATTCTTTCGACCATTCCTTCTTTGTCGACGCTTTTTAAATATTCTACAAATGAAGACACAGATCCTTTTAAAGCAGATCTACCAATACCTTCTGAAAATGCGTTAGAAACAATAGCGTGTAAGTACTCATGCCCTAAAACGTTTGTTTGGCCCGTTAGAGAAGCAACCGCAGTGTTTATATATATTTTGTTTTTACCACCTCCACCATCATAAAACATACCGTCTGCTTTATTAAAACCTTCAAATTGTTTTTCTAACTCCTTAAGTCTTTTTTCAGAACTAACATACTCTATTTCTAAATTTTTTTTGCTAAAACCAAAAAAGCCTTTTTGCTCTTGTATTCTTTCGCTGGCCTTTAAAGTTCTACCTATAATTTGTTCTAGTTTAGCATCATAATTTATATCTGTGCCCGCAAAAAACCTACTATTATTATCTATAAATTTTTTGTATTTTTTCTTTGCCTCTTTTTGAGTTGCATTACTATTACTATCATCACCAATAATATTTAACATATCATGTTTACCATCAATATTCTCGGCATAATCTTGCTTTTCTTTTTTAGTTAGACTATTAAAAAAGTCGTATAAATTTTGCTTGTTTTTTTCTTTTTTATCTTGTAGCTCCTTTATTTCAGCTTCTAAAATTTCTTTGTTTTTACCCTCTGCTTTATCAGAGTCTCTCATTAAATTAACAATTTTTTTCTCTATAGAAGCTTGTTCTTGTTTGTAAACATCAGGCGCAACATAATCATAAACCTGTTGTTGGTTTGGTGTTGACAACACTGTAGCTCCACCACCTAAAAAACCACCTAAAAAACCATCTTTAAAAAACGATCTAAGATTCTGCTTGTAGGTCACAACATCCCCGTATGACCACTCTTTAGATTGTGTCTGCATTACACCTGTTAATCCTTCAGTTGTAAACTCAGAAAGATATCCTAATCCAAATTTTTTAGCTATAACTTTAGGTATATTTGTTAAAAGATCTTTTGCTTTGTCCTTAGGTATACCTTTCCCAATAATATTATTTAGTATTCTACCACCAATAAGTTCCATTGTAAAGTCAGAAGCGCCAGTTATAAAAGAATCTTTCATTACTTGGTTTCTGTTTGTCTCGTCATTAAAACCTCTCTCATACATTTCTCTTTCAAAGTTATCCATATAAGCGCCCGCGCCTAATACCACCGCGCCAGAACCATAAGGAAGTCTACTTATAATTAACGATGGAACAGCGCCAAAAGCATCGTTAATAAAAGCATCAGCTGCTCCTAAGTAGTCACCTTTTTCAAATAAACCTAAATAATCTATAGGATCACCATTTTCATCCTTATGCACATACGTATGTTTGTTGAACCACTCCAAAGTTTCTTCAAACTTTATCTTATTTGTTGGATCAAGTTTTTGTGCTTGCTCTAGAGTTAGTCCTTTTTCTCTAGCGTCAAGCATGTGGTTTTCATAAATTTCTCTACGCATACTTGGCGTTGTTAAGTCTGTCCCTAAAAACTCTTCTGGTATATCATATCCCCTGTCTCTTAAATACTCAGCGGCATACCCGTAGGAAGCTACAAAAGGGTTTTCAAAAAGTACTTCGCCTAAAAAACCACCTTCTCCTGTTTCATATATCTTAGTAAAGTCATTTGCAGCCTTAACACCCCCAATGCCTAGGTTTGCCGCGTAACTTTTCAGCACATCCGCGACTCCTCTTTCTTCAATTTGCACGTCGTTAGTTTTGCCATTAACAACTTCTACGCCAATCTCAGTCATACCTACAGACTTCATTTGTGAAATGTAATCATTAATGTCTAAACCCCTTCTATCTGCCTCTGCTTGCAGATCTTGCATGGTGTATTTTCTACCGTCGTATTCAAACATATATTATTATTTAACGTAGTTTAAAATAAATTTTTGTATTTCTTTTTGAGATGATCTCTTTCTATCACTTCCAAACCTGTTCATCTCAACAATTGCTGTTTTGCCATCAGGTCCTGTCATTAGCACGTGGGTAGTAGAACCAACGTTTACTTCACCTCTTTTGTTTGAAGCTTTAAAAATAACTTTATATCCACTATAAAAGTCGTTTAAAGCTTCTACGTTTTTTGTGCTAGCACCTGCGGTTGATTCAATTACATCAACAGGTGGCAATTTAACACCTTTAATTGTTTCGGTATCTTTATTATCTTTATCGTCAAGGTTAACGTCACCAAGACCTGTTTTAAGCGACTGAAATTCAGGTGCGTTTAGACCTAGCATTCTTATAACCTCGTTAGTAGAAACTCCCTCTCCTTTTACAAAGGTGTTATCGTCGTTAATATTTTTAAACTCTTCAGAAAACCAAGTTCCAGAGTTTTTATCAAATACATAATTGATATCAAAAAGACCAAAGTATGTATCTTTTCCTTTTTTAGAATCTCTTATAGATTGAAGCATCAACATACCAGTGTCGTAATCAGCCTGCCTTTGACCACTAAACACAGGTAGATATTTGTAACTACCTTCCCAAGCTTCGCCAGCTTTCAAAGGAGCAGATGCTCGAGCTTTTTTAAACTGAAAATCATAATCTTGTTTTTTCATAGCAGAGTAATAGTCTGCAAATAAATTTCTAGATACCTCTAAATCAAACGCTGGGTTTGAAACATCTGTAAGCGCGTCTAAAAACATTCTTTTATTTGACATAAATATAGTTAGGTCTTCACCTGACAACTTTGCTCCAGCCTCAAGATCTTTAGAATCAATAACTCCATCTTGTACTAAGTTTAACTCTTTAAAAGCAAGACCTATATCTACTCTTTCGTTGTTATCGTTATAATACATGTTGTCTAGAATACTAACATCTATAGCAATATTTTCAAGAAGACCATCTCTAAACGATCTATCAGTTAAACCATCTAACGGTCTTCGAGCAAGGTTTTTAAATTCCTCTTCAGTTTTAACCAAACTTAAAACCTCAGCTCTAGAATCATCGTCGTTAAAAGAGTACTGCATTTCAGAGTCGCTACCGTGCTCTGCCCCTCTTTTTCTTTCTGTTGTATATTGCTTTACCATTAAAGCGTCTGCCGCTAAATTTTTTTGGCCAATATTATCTGCCATTTGTTGAATGTTAAAACTAGTATACAAATTGTTTTCTGTACTGTTTAAATCGTAATTTGTAGTAGTCCAAGTTAAATCATCACCTTTAAAACCAACTGTAGTATCATTGTCTTCGTCTAAAGTCTTTAGATTCATCATTTTCATCTGTGGAGCTATAATATCTGGGTTGATCTCACCATCATTCCAATTATTTATACTTTTACCTATATTAGTAAATGTAGTTCTAGCGTTTACCGCTTGATTAATTACTTTTTGTAATCTAGCGTTTATTCTTACTCTAGCTTTTTCGTTTTCAACATTATCACCTTTGCCGTAAGTATTCACCGCTTCAAACTCGCTCTGCAGCTCTCTGACCTTAGCATCTAAAGCGTCTAATACTTTTTGAGGCATTGTTTCGCCCGCAGCTAAAGACGCCTCGCCTTGCATAGCTATATTTTTAAATACCTTTAACTGTTTTTCCTTGCCTATTCTTCTTTTTTCTTCATCAGCTTTAAAAACATTCATTGCTCCAGTAATAATACCAGAATACGTTTTCATAACACTAGTATTAGCGTCATACAATGATTTTAGATTAGGAACTTTTGTTCCAGCTCTACTCAAGCTTTCTTTAAAACTTGCGTTTATTAATGTATTGTCTCCAGCCATATTTTATATTTTTATTAGTCTTTTAAATAATCACGACCTTGCTGCGTTAAGGTTTTTAAATACTCAGGATCGTTTACGTCTATTTTTTTAGGCGCAAAACCTCCAAAATCTATTTGACCAGCAGCTTGACCAGCCACACTAAACAAACCAGCTTGAGCGTTTTGTTGTCCTATTTGAGCGTTCATTTGGTTTGCTTGAGCAGTTTGTAACGCCATGTTGGCGCCAGAAGTCTCTCCCATTTGCATACCAAGAAGTGTAGCTTGTCTGTTTGCTTCTTGTTGTTGTACGTATTGATCGCCCTGTCTTTCCAGTGATTGTACATTAGCAGCACCTTTAGCCGCTAAAACTTGATTTCTAGATTCTTGTTGTCCTATAGATGCTGATATACGTTGTGTTTGCAATTGACCTTGGTTTGCCAAGGCTTGTGCTAAACCAGCAATACCACTACCACCGGCAGCTCCTTTCATGCTTTGCATTATATTTGCTCTTTGCTGACTACCTTGTTGTGCTTGAAACTGAGCTTGCTGCTGGTTAACAGTTAAATCCTCAAACGTGTTATCCATGTTAGCAAAAGGATTTTCAAACTTCATGGCTTTGTAGGCATCTTTTTCTTTCTTTAATAAAGCCTGCTGTTTATTTCTCTCTATCTCAGCATCATCAGCCGCTTTGTCTGCTGCCACTCTGTTTTTATTAGAATTTATCATACCACTCACAGCACCTATACCTCCAACTACTATCGCGCCCCAAGTCATATTGTATATTTTTTAATTAATATTTTCATTTTTTTGTTTTTAAATATTCTTCATACTCTTTCCAGTCAAATACTACGTTTATTTTAGCTAACTCATCAAGATCTTGAGTGTTAGTAGGATTTGCGTGTGTTGTAACTATAACACAGTCTTCTATTGCGTAAACAACTCTTTTAGCTCCTTGTGGAGATATAATGTAGCATGGAGCTACAAACTCTTCAACACTTTCTTCTTTTGAAGATGCTAAAAGTCCTGACATTAAAAAAAACCCATAGCTGTGCTTATGTATTGCTGAAAAACCTATTTGGCCTTTTTTCATACGCATCTCTCTTATATAAAGACCATTAGCAAAAGAGTGTTTGTATTCCCATAGTTTTTCCGGGTATATTATTTCTTTACCATTACCTATAATGTTTTCCCCATCGGCAATGCTAATAAAATAATCTTCTATTTTTTTTATTTTTTCTTTATAAGACTTAGCAGGCGTATTATCAAATATTTTTTGTAATTCGTTATTAGACATAATTTGATTTAATTTATATCTAATATAGTCACAGTTTTGCTTGTTTTTTTACTACGCCGATGTAGATAACAGCTTTTCTACATCAAACCTTAACGTTGCGTCAGCTGTACCAGCTTTTACTATTTCAATGTTTCCAGTAATAGTAGCTACTTTACCAGCACCAGGAAAAGTTAATGTTATACCACTTTCTAAAGTTTGAGCCGCACTAAGAACTATTGTTCCAGCACCCGTAGCATTACCACCACTGTTAACAGTTGGGTCTACAACTTTTGGATCTATACCTATACCGCTAACGGTGCTAATACTATTCATTATACCATTTCTTTCAGTAATCGCAACGCTAGTACTAGCTGAAGATGCTGAAGTTGTTGTAGTTGTTATAGTTGTTAAAGCTATTTTAAGATCTGTTAATTTAACTTGATAGCCATTCACGTTAAAAAATTGTGTAAGGCCATATCCCCCTATCTTCATAGTGTCACCAGCTAAAGCTAAAGCCTGTTGGTTGTTAAACACTAAATTACCAGGCTGAACAGTAACCAAACCGTTTACAATAGTTGGCTTTAAACCCTTGTTATTTATAGCTGGAGCTTCGTTTTTAATTATTCTTTTTTCTTCAACGCTATCTGGAAATATAGTTGTTATATCTTCGTATTTAGAAACAGTAGTGTTAGCAGTGACGTTTGTGCCGGGAACAACTATCATACCAGGCGTAACTTTATTCGTGTTATCCACTGGCCATTGATAATTTTTTCGATTACTAAAGCTTAACGTTATACCATCTGCTATAGCCACAGCTTCGGAAAGTGTAAACGTATACGTACCAGTTAAGGCGGTAACTGTAGCTGTAATAGCGTTTAAAGCTGCGTTACCCGTAACTCTATCTCCTACTTTAACTTTAGAAGCAACAGCAGTGTCCATTGTAACTGTAGTACCACTTGTAACAGCTCCATTAACAGTATCTGTATCGCTAACAGCTGGATATTGGTTTTCACCTCGTAGCAGCTCTGGAGCACTACCTACTTCTAACGTTAAAAAAGCAAGCGTATCGCTAGCTGTTGGTTGTTTTATTATTCTAAATGATTGACTTGAAGCCGACGAACAAGATATAGAGAAAGCTGTTTTTGCTGTACTTTTACGTCTAGCTACGGTTACAGTATCGCTTGTGTTAGTCAAACTAACAGTTCCGTTTGGAGAGAAATTTGATATAGTTAGTGTTAAATCTGTATATTGGTATATAACTTTTTTTAAAACTAAAGAGTTAGATCCAATAGATGAGTTTATATCTAAAGTTCCATCTGCAAATCTAACCGCTACATATTTAGGATGCACACTTCCTGGTTTGGCAGATAAGCTTATATCATATTGGTCATCATCAGTGATAGCTGGAAATTTTATATCACCTCTATAACCTCCTCCCAATATAACGCCCTCTAATTTACTTTTTGTAGATGAAAAGGTTTTTGTTGTAAAATTATAATAATAATTATCTTCGTTTTTTATTTCTAAAATAAACTCGGCATTAGCATCTCCAGTTATAACAAATCTTCTTGTTTCTACAGCAGATCCAAGGTCAGAAAAATCTAAATTAAAACTTTTTATTAATTTCATATTTATTTACTATTTTCAGTTATTTCTGTGGATACAGAGAACAATTTAGCTTTTGTTTTAGAATTATTTACAAAAGTAAAAGAAGAGTAGTATCCTAATAACTCATTTTGATTTACTTGACCGTCTTTTGAAAAAGATATATAAGAACCTTGCGAAGGATAGTTTGCTGGTATTGGCAATCCATTTTGATCCTCGTAAGTACTTTCTAACTCTAAGCTGTATTGATCTATTATGCTATACACAACACCTATATGCGTTACACCAGAAGAGTTAGCTACAACACTAAAACCGCCACTTGAAGTTGGAGTTGATTGATATAAGTTGTCTCCTATTTGAACAGAAGCATTTATTGGTTGTGAAAAAGTTATGGTTGTTATAAATGACATATTAAACAGTTATTTCAAGATTAACAGTTGAGCTATTAGCGCTCACCGTATTATTAGTTCCACACGTAGGACAGTTTGCCACCAAGTAAAACGCATATCTATCACTGTTTACAAAATGACCAAGACCCGTAACGTTGTTGTAAGGCGTTGAAGGCGTAACAGGTGGCGCAAAGTCAAAAGTACCGTTTGCTATAGCCGATCCAGATGTAATTGTATACACTTCAGGAGTTGGGGAAAATGTATTCGGGTTAGCTAATTGCTCAGAAACGTTTATGTAGTGTATATCGATACTATCTACTACAGAAAGTAATGATGGAGTCCAATTTAAAGTAACAAATTCAACACCTTCATTAGGTCCAAACGGATTTGTAATGACTGTACCTGGAGTTGCAGAAAGCGCTGCTGGCGCGTTGCAACCATAACAGCAACAAGATCCATCTGTTCCATATAAATTACCAGCGCAATCAACATTCCAATTAGGTTCAAAATTAGTTGCGCTAGGATCTTGACAACCTTGTATTGGTGTTATACACATACTAGGTATATTTATATCTAAAGTAGCGTCGTAGTTAGCCCAGTTACCAGGAGTCTTACAACCAACAGTAAAAGTTTGTTGTGTTTCTGTGTAACTGTGAGGTAAGATTGCTCCAAATAAATTAGAATTGTTACCACCAACGTTGCTAGAATCTTTATAAATAGCTGCCGTCCATTGAACAGCTACAGTAACAGTTCCGTTACCACTAAGGTCTCTAGTGTTAAAACCACTAGGAGGTACAGATAAAGGATAACCGTTTGCATCATAAAACTGGCTAAAGTCCATAGTTGTAGCGCTATAATTAAAATTACTATTCATATTAAAGCCTGGTGGAGTAACAGGTACAATTTGATTCGTAATATTATTCCCATAAGAATCACCACTTCCAAAAGAACCGTTTTGAGGGTTAACAAATCGCCATAATTGAGATATTTTAATTACACCTGTTGTTGCTGGAATTAATGGTATGTTAGCGTGGTTTAGTCTTGCAACAACCTTACTATCTTGATTAGCTTGTGCAGTTAAAGTACCCGCACCATTCCACTGAGCTGTTGTTTGATACTGACTCCAATCACAACAATCATTATCGGTTCCATTATCATTACAAGGAGTTGTAGAGTTTGGATTGTAATTATAAGCAGTATCAAGCATACAACCAGTGTAAACACACCTAGTATTATCTGAAATATCAAAAGTACCAGAAGAATCAGCATTAGAATCAGTACAACCTATAGTGTAAGTTGTAGTGATAGCTTGGGTACAGTTACCACCAGTATTAGCACCAGAATTAGTATTTATAGGTAGAGTTTGCAAGCGTACAGTTAGCTCAATACTAGTAACACTTGGATTAGTAACTAAAGTAAATGGGTCTATGCTGTAGTTTCTTATTTGATATGATATTGGGTTTACAAAACCCGTAAATATACCTACGTTGTTTGTTTGAGTTACAGAAGCGTTAGCGTTGTCAAAACCTTCTATATCATATTCAAAATTCATGTTTAAAGGAGCTCCAGTAAAAATAGGGTATGGAGTTTGCGTTAAAGAAAAGCTAAACCCTAGATTACCTACAGAGTTTGGAGCTTGACCACTAAAAGAATTTGGACAATTATAAGCAGCACAAGAACCATCATCTGTATTTGCTAAAGGATCAAAGTTAGAACACGCGTCACTTAAGTTGTTATTTAGCGTACCATCAGTACATCCTAATACAATTGCAATACATGAACCATCATCGGTATTCGCTAATGGATTATAGTTAAACTGTGTTGCGTCTGTACAGCCAAACACCACCGCTGTTGCACACGATCCATCATCTCCAACCCAAGGACCTCCAGGAGGATTTGCGTTAGCAGCAACAACAACCTGGTTTACAGCATCCCAACACGAGCCGCAGTACTCTAAGAAATTAATATCTGTACAACCAGTACACGAAATATACTCACAAGAGCCATCGTCTGTATTTGCTAAAGCGTTGTAGTTACAAGCTGAATTTGTTCCAGTTGTGTTTCCAGCTCCAGTATTGTCAGTACAACCATATATTGGGGTTAAAAGTGTTGTTACACTTAAAGGACCACCTGACCATGCAGTTGAAACAACGCCTGGCGTTATAGTACCACAATCACTGATTACATCTACAGTAACACTACCTATGCTAAGACCAGTTAATTCATGAGTTATAACACCAGTTATACCTGTGGCATCTACCATAATTGGGCTTGAGTAATTACCGTTTAAAATTATTTGATAAAAATCTACACCAGCAGTGCTAGATGGAGTTATATAAACATAAGCAGTACCATTGCTTTGGTCAACACCTAGTATTGTATCGCTTGTAGCTCCAGATATAACTTGTACAAAGTCTGGAGCTTCACAATACTCGCATAAATTAGTGTTAGCGCAGGTTATATTAGGATCGTAGTTTAATGCTAATGGATCAGCGCAATAACCACACGTGCTAGGATCATCTTGTACCAAACCTGGGGTGTTATCGTAATTACAAGCGTTAGGATCTATACAGCCAGTAGGATAGATACAACTTCCATCGTCAACGGCAGTACCAGCTAGATACGTAAATATATTGTTTGTAGAGTCAACTTGAGAACCCACAAAAGTAAAGTTATTAGCATACGGATCAGTACAACCTGAATATAAACAAGAACCATCATCTACGTTATTACTGTTATTGTAATTATCTGCATTTATATCTGTACATCCAAGTATTTCGTACTCACAGCAATAGTTTACTGCGTGTTGAAGTACATTTGCTCCATAAAAAGCTCCATATTGGTTAGTAAAATCTACAGTTAAAGGATAATCGTTACCACCATTAGCAGTGTTATCACCACAAGGAGCTGTTGCGTTAGGATCGTAGTTAATTGCGCTCCCCACTGTGCAACCTACAATAGGGCATTCACATGAACCATCATCTACAGTAGCATTTGGATCGTAATTTAAAGCCATATAGAAGTTAGAATTACCTAACACATCTAAACAAGTACTATCAACACCACCACCGTTCATACAACCACTGTACTGACATTGACCATTGTCTGTGTTTGCTGTCGAAGAATAATTAGCTGCAGTCGGATCAATACATCCAAGCACAACCGATACACAGCAAGAGTTATCTCCATTACATTGATTGTTAGCTGAAGCATTATAGTTAAACATTGTATCATCTGTACAACCATATATTATGCTAGCAACAGACGTAGATATAGTTCCAACACCTTGTATGCTAAAATCTGATGTGTTAAAATTACCAGTAATATTACCTGTTTGTTGGTTTATATTTACATCATCTCCAACTATGTGTCCAAACCACTTATCTTCTTTTTCTATAAATTCAACTAAACTTCCAGTTTCCAAGTCAGTGTAAGCGTTGGAAACGTACCAACCATCTTGATCAGCTAAATTGTAATATTGGTTGTCTTCAATTAATACACCTTGATCATCAAAAACTTTTTCAACTCTTGCTTTTGAACCCTCATAATTTATAGTTTTAAAAGATTTTATAACACTAGGTGCATCATTAAAAATTACCTCAACTTCTGACGGTGCTAACGGATCATTGTAAAAAGTGTTTCTATCTCTAACTTCATCATGATGCTTCCATATTTTACCTTCTTTTGCTGTGTAATATTCGTTGTTACAGCTTATAGCGTTTTCAGGTACAAAAGTTTTAAAACTAACCCAGCCTCTAACATCTTCTTTAAACGAAACTGTAGTATTTGTGGTAGGTAGAGTAACGTTGTACTCGTCTTTTTTATCATCATAACTACCTATTATTTTAGTGTTTAATTTTAAATTATCTCTAAAATAATCTTTCATACCATGATCTGATATAGGTGTTAATCCATCTTTAGAAAGTCTTAAAACTTTACCTCTAGATTTATCTGTAAAATAAGCTCTATAAGATTCCGATGCAAAAGATTCTGGATTTGTAGATATACCATACTCACCTGTAAAAGGCATTGACTGTCCCAACACGTTGTTTGTTGCTGTTAACTGTGAATTTCCATCAGCATTAAAAACAGCATCTTTGTTTGCTAACACCCTTAACACTTTGTCTTCGCAAAAAACTACTAAGTCAGAGTTTCTTGTAAAAAGCTTTTGTATACTACCGTATGTAGGGTTTATGTCTTTTGTTATTTTTTCAGCCTGTATAAATTGGTTTAAATTGTTAGTCTCACTATTGTCATTGTAAAGACCAGAGTATATTAAACCGTTTTTCTTATGTTCTTTTTTGTACTCACCTTCTAAAGAAGCTGAAACCTTAACTCCTTTGTTGAAAAACTTGTTATTAAACGAGTCTTTAAGATACACTGATTCAACTCCATTACCAAAAGCCATACAGTTAAACCAGTTTAAACTTAAGCTTAAATTATCACCTATAGTGGTTCTGCTTAAGATAACAGACATAGATGTAGTAAATGTAACTCCAATAGACCGTTGTACTTTAAATGTAAACACATCACCGTCTGGAGTTCTAAAACTAATTTTTTCTGAATTTAAACCTAAGTTTGTGTAATCAACATTGCTATTTGAAGCGGTAAACGCATCAAGACTAGTTGCAAAACCAGTTTCTATTTTTACTACTAAATCATCATTAGAAACAATATGATTATCTACAAAGGCATTTGGAAAAAGATCTGGAAATGCGTCACAAAAAACCTCAGTTCCAACTGGTAGTAGCTTTTCTAACGTTACAGGATCTAGATTAACAGGTATTTCTTTACTAGCCTCGTAGTATATATCTAAATTGTTTTCTTCTTGTTTTTCAGATTCAAAAACAGCTGGGTTTGAAGTTCTTAATCCTTCCCCAGGTTCTACATTAAAGTTTTGCTCTATAAAAACCATATTCTTATTAAGATAAGAATTTACTTGAGCGCTATCAGTAGGGTCAATAGTAGCTCCACTAGAATCTGTGTATGCTAATGGGTTTTTATCTAGTTCTAAAATAAAAGTTAACCTACGATTAAGAGGGTTTAAAAATTCATCTATAGATTGAGTTCCAGTGCTTTGATTGTTTGATAAATTAATAAGTTGATCTACAGCGCTTTCTGAGTTATTATTAGCAACCGGCTCGTCTTGAAGTTGGTAATTCCACCTGGCTTCTACACGCGTGTCTAATATAGTGAATACCTCATTTCCACCTTCCCACTTCCATTTTTGACCTGAATTTTTTAAATAACCAGCTATCTCAAGGTTTTCTGAATCAGTATCTAAAGTTGCAGTCGTATTTTGTCCTGATCTAGTGTAATCAGTATCCCAGCCCCCGCTAACATCTAACACTTCAATATTGTTAAGCATGCCAACTAAAGAAACCTCCATGTAAAAACGATCTGGTTTAACAAAATTACCGGCGCCCATGTAATTGGCTTGGTGCGCAATGTTAGGTGTAATGTGATATTGTTCACCTTTAAAAACTCTTAAGCCTCTCATTGGATTTATAGGTGTTGTTACTGGAGCACCACTATTAATATCATTTTGAGTTTTTTTGTAACTTAAACCATCTATAAACCAAAAAGTAGGTACTGTTACCCCAGCGCTAACGTCGCTGTAAGGTATAAACCCATCCCAATCCTCGTAAGTCTGTAACACGTATTGATAACTGCTATTTTGAGTTGTATTGGTTAAAGTTCCACTGCCAGCAGTATTGGCTTGAACAGCAAGTGTATAATCGTTTAACGTTGATAAATTGCCATTTGATGCCCCAGCACTAGCCTCTGTAAAGTTGTATATTGGTGCTTTCTTTAATATTTTTTCATAACCATTAGTTACGTTTGACGGTGCTATGTTTGGTATTAAACTTTCTTTAGCTTCAATTTTTATAAAAAACTTACCTTCAAAATCAGCATTTGGTAATATTATTTTTTCAAAAACCTCAAGTCTAAGAGTTGGCTCAACTTCAGTAGTACCACTGTTATCATAATTTATCCAACTGTCTTCTTGTTTTATAGCTTCTTCTAATCTAAAGTTAAATTGAGAAACATCTGTATTACCGCCTGCATTATCAATAAAACCACTACAAGTTGCTGAGTATCTTTTTGATCTATAAACACCACCTATAGCGTTTGCCCCAGATGGAGTTGCGGTGAAAACGCAAAAAAGATCATCATATTTTTTTTCTGTTAAATCTCCACCTCCACCAAAACTTATGTTGTGCTGTCTCATCCAAGAGTCTTTGCTAATCTTAAAACTTTTAACACCAGGTTGAGGTATAGCGTCGGTGTTAGCAAAAAGAATAATATCATCAGTCCCATCGTTCCAAGTAGCCTCAACAGAACCTAAACTTCTGTATTTTACTTTTATAAAGTCTGGAGCTTCATTTTTAACAGATATAGCTTTTGTTGTTAAATCTAAATCAACTGGGGTATCGCTGTTTATTCCTTTTTTTAACTCTAAAAAATCTCCTTCCTCAACTTTATTTCTTTCACTTGATGGCACGGCAATCCAAAAATCTCCATTTTCAGCTCTATAAAAAGCATCTACAACTATATTATAAGCAGGCAAGGAAGAGTCTTTAATGTAATACTTGTAGCTTTTAGCCCAGCTAGGTATAATAGTATTGTTTGTAACAGTAACAGCATTGCTAGTTCCACAAAAAGACTTTGAAAGCGTTATAGCACTATCACTATTTGAAAAAACAGGTGACTCTCTACCCTCTTTATCTAATAAAACTAGTCCTACTTGGTAATTTCTTTTTGACTTTACAGATGGGTTTCCTTTTAAGTTAATAGTGTTAACTCTTCTAACAGTAGGAGAAACAGAAACACTGTAGTCAGACAAACTAAAATCATTTGAAAAAGTATAATTTCCATAAACTATTCTGTTGCCAACTACTTCTTGTGACTTTGCTGTGGTTGGAACAGCATCCCAAGTTCTTAAAAGTTGGTTTTCTGGTAAAACACCTTTGGTTGTTTGTGGGTTAAAATTATAAGAGCCGTCAAAAGGCTGCCCGCCATATACAGCTGTTGAAGCAAATTCTTTTCTATTTAAAGTGTCTACAATGTAAATCAAAGGAGAACCTTCATATTTTACAAGTAGATCAACACTTTCTATGGATAAATCTTTGTTAACATCTATAAAGTTTGTTAAAATAACCTCAGTAATGTTGTTTATCATACCATAGTTAGCAGCATTCTTTTGGTTATACAAGAAAGATCCAGCTTCAAAAACAACATCTGTAAAAGGAGCTAAAGCAGAAACCTCTTTATCTACATATCTATATCTATAGCTAAACCTCATCATCTCATCTTCAAACTTACTAGAGGTAGGTTGGTCTAGAATTATAGAGTAATCTGATAAGTATTGTGGGGTTGAAGATGAAATACTTACTATCTCGTAGTCAATAGTTGTGTTGCCATTAGAAAAAGAAATACTTTTAATTATAACCTTAACATCATATTCAAATGGTAGTATTCTACTTCCATCATTACTATCAAAATTATTTAATAATAGTAACAAGTCGTTTTCTAAAAAACTTGTTTCGCCAGAAAAACTCATTGATCCTTGATAACCTGGTTCAAAAGGAATTCCATTAGCGTTAGCGAAAGAGTACGATATTAGTGATGCATTTACAATACCTTCTCTTTTATTTTTAGATAATTTTACATCTATTTTTTTAGTAGGTTTTCTTTTTATTACATTTATATCTTTAGCGAAAACCTTTACGTCTGGTAGATTTGTTATATTGTCATTAACAAGTTTTGTTGGGTCAACGCCGTTTTGAGAAGTTCCGCTTATACAATTGTTTATATTTAACATTTTAGGCTCGTTAACAGAATCTGTCCAAGCTAAAATATCGTCTATAATGTTTATACCTGTTATTTGGTTTTCTTTGTCAAAATTTAAAGCTCCAGTTTGAAAATCTAAACCTAAAACCTCAGGAGTATTAGGGATTCTTAAATAGTTGGGAAAGTTACTATTGCCTTCTTTTACATTATCAACTAATATAAAGTTATCTTTTAGTGAGTTAGATGATGGAGAATATTGGATGTATTTTATAGTAGTGTCTTGTTCTATATAAACACCTACACTATCAAAAATACCTAAAAGCTTGTCTCCTAACGAAAGTTTAACAAGTTGTGATTTTTGTACGTATATTTTGTTTATTGCAAAATCTATAGAAGAAGTTATTGGTGTTGCTTGAGAGTTCAAGTCTGTTAGAGATGGTGATCTCGCTAGTATAGTTTTTTGATCTGTAAAAACAATAGTTTGTTGATTGTTTTTTTGTTGTATAATATAATCTAAAACGTCTGCTTTAGTTGGATTGTTACTTTTGTTCCATTTTTGTAAGGTTGATAGTTTTTCGCCTGCTAAAAACCAGTATGAAGAATCAAGCTTTTCATCTGAAATACTACCAACACAAGTATAACCAGTAAGACCATTAGCTGTTTTCATATCTATACCAGCGTTACCTAGTATGTTTTGTACTGTACCAACATCAGAATCTTCTGAAGTTGAAACCTGCACGTTTATAGCATGTCTATATTGACCTTTGGGAATAAGCCTTTCGTCAAGGTCTTTATTCATTTTACCACCGGTAAACTGATTCTTAATCTCTGGCATGTACTAGTGTTTTATTTGCTTAGATTTTCCTCTAAGTATTTGAGTTAATTCTTCTAATTTAATATTAGATAATCTTAATTTTGCATTTCTTACCGCTGCAAACTTTTCTTTTTTAAGTCTATTTACTTGATATTCTGGTATGTTAGATTTTGCTGATAATATTGAAGAGGATATCCATTTATACATAGCTTCCTCCGCAAATTTATGAACTTGCATTTCAGCATCAGTACCAAGACTATCACTTATGTAATCTAAGATCACAGTTTTTCCTGAAATATTAGAGCTAAAATGAATTTTTCCACTTAACTCGTCTATGTAAAAAGATCCATTAACTTGAGCATACTGTGGGTCTAAGCCATACCTACTTCCACTCAACGGCCAATAAGTGTCATCTTCATAATCATCTTGATTGTTTTCTGACGAAGAGTTAGATTTATAGTTAGACCAAGCTGTAGACTCTGATTCTAATTCTAATGCGCCGTTATCATAAGTGTAATCGCCGTTAGCGTCTTGAGTTGGCTTGTTAGGGTTAGAAGTTTTAATAGCTGGATAAATAATATGCTTTATCCCAGAAGAATCAACACTACTAACTTTAACATAAGAAACATAATCTTGCGGTAAAGCCATCTGCAATGTTTGCGGTACTGTTATTTCAAGTCCTTTTGTAGACTTAAAAGTATCAAAAGACATTTCAGCTAATCCTCTTTGAGCGTGGAAAGCCACGTCTGTTCTACTAGCTTTTGATATCATCTTGTCTTCACCAACGTATACAAACATAAAATTTTCTATTATTTGTTCCAAAGACACAAACTGATAGCCACCTAAATTAGACCCAGTATAATAGTTTTGTGATGTTTCTGATATTAATGCCATTTATTATATTTTTGGTTGTTGTTGTAGTCTGGACATATCCATACCTTGGCCAGCGCTCATTATGTCTTGCTGTTTAATTGAAACTCCAGCTAGCATTAGTATTTTACTAATAAGGTTGTTTTCTTCTGAAGCGTGTAGTTCGAAGTTTTGAGTTTGAGAGTTGCCGTTGAACATAGCTTTTTTGTTTATAACAACATAAGTCCAACTAGGTTGTAAAGGCTTACAAATGTAATAAATTTCAGTTGGCGTAACCGCAGCTCCGTCTTGTGCTATACACTTTATAACACCACCTGATATATTTACTACAGGTCTAGAGTCGCTAGCGGCAAGTAGTCCAGTCGAATTTTTAACTTTATTGTAGTCTGAAACATTTAATATCTCACACTCTTTTTCATTGTAAATTACCTCTTCTACTCTATATATGTAATTTGGTAAAGTACCAACGCCGTAAGCAGCTATAGTAGTTGAATCGTCATATTTGCTAAATATCTGTATTTTTTCCTCCAACATATCATCAACATCAGCAAATTGAGTATCATTACCTGGAGATCTTCTAGCAATATTAGTGTCATAAAAATACTGCTCAAATATTTCCATCTGAGCTTGATCGGCAAATAAGTTAAAGTCTTGAGGTGTTATGTAGCCTCTCTGCTCTTTATTTGCTAAAGCTAAAACTTTTTGATATACTGTATCTATATTTACCATAATTTCTTTTTAATTATTATAAGGAAACAATCTGTTTAAAGTGTCTTGACGTTTAGCGCAACCACAATCTTTGCCTACTACTTCGCTAACTTTGTCTACTACTTTTTTAATTCCAGTTGCTTTTGTTATTTTAGCGACAGTGTCACCTAATCCTTTTGATTTATTCTTTTCCATATAATATAATTTGTAGTTTGCAATCGCCCCGTAGAGCGACTGCATCTACAGTTAGATTAATTTAATCTTTTTTCAATATTGGAGTAAATCTCCATTCCTTCATCTGTTTTAAACCAATGTGCTAAAGCAGTGTATG
>Ga0206682_10001720_pt1 | contig 21131 bp, 24 predicted proteins | sample M240m12015metaG_FD_155444 | JGI IMG/M metagenome (GOLD analysis project Ga0206682, IMG submission 155444) | Ammonia-oxidizing marine archaeal communities from Monterey Bay, California, United States - M2 40m 12015 | ecosystem: Environmental > Aquatic > Marine > Intertidal zone | place: USA...
AAGAGAATTGACCATCCCCAATTGTAATGAAATGTGGGGGGATATGGAATGCTGGTTTGAAAAGCGTAGAATTAAAATTTCCTTCTATTGTGCTATCTTCGAGTATTTCAACTACAATATTTCCTTGGAGACCAAGGTACATTTGATCGCTAAGTGAGTTGAAAATTTCTGCGAATAATTCATCAGAACCTTGATTTTCAGATGTATCTGAAAATGTATTAAAAAAGTTCAGAACAAAAGATGAGTCAAGCCCAGGCATTAAAACCAATACAGCTTCAAGACTCAGTGGGTTATCTTCCTCACCCTCCCCCGGAATATTCCAAGAACGTGATTGCAAAGGAAATACTGTATCTCTTAAAGCTGTTAAGAATAAATCAAACTCGTTACTGTCTTGTTGTGTGATTGCCGCGAAGAGAAAGTATGAAGAGTCACCATTGACTTGATTATAAGCAATGGTTGTCCTAATTGAATCTCCCATGATAGAAGTAAAAGAATTATTGGCAGTTCCACTATAATTAAATGAAAGATCACCCATATATGCTTGATCCTGAGCTGATAAGGATACGAACAAAAAGCAAAAAAATGAAATTTTTTTAAATGATAAAATCATAAAAATTAAGATTTATGTTTAATAACAGATTTTTTTAAAACTCATATCCTATTGAAATCCCAGCATCAAGCCATCCTGTTGCCCCATCAGGTTTTTGAATTAGATTACTTCTAGTGGTAATCCTTAATTCAATAGATTCGAGATATTCTTCTAGACTTTCAATAATTTCTCTATCGCCATATCTGTCTATAAGAAAAGGACCGAATGGTATGTCAATACTACCGCCAGCAATGAAACCAGTTTTCCATTTTTGACCTTCTGTTTGATATGCTCCAGTACAGGCAGATAAACTAATACTCGCAGCCCCGACAAAAAAACCAGGGCTTATTCCTAACTGTAGAGCTGATCCACCAAAAGACTGACCATTAAGCGAATTCTTTTGTTTAAAGTTATATCTTGCAAACTCAAAAATCACATTCATAAAAAAATCACCCGCAAAAATTCCGATTGGGGAACCAACTGAAAAACCATTTAAAAAAGTCCAATCATCATATTCTTCAAAGGACTTAGCTCCAAAGATAGGGTGACCTGTATATATATTAATACTCCAATTTGGTACCAGTACATATTCCATCTCATAATCATCTTCAATAATTTTTTCATTCGAGGTTGTAGTTGGTTCTAAAAACTCACCATTTAAATAAAGGTAAACAACGTTGCTGTTTTCAACTAAAATATTTCCATCATCTAATTTTAGAGAATCAACATTTTCAATTCTAATATCTTCAGCGAACGTAAGCCCCATTGGAATAATATTAATAGCTTCCAGACTAACGGATTTGATATTGCCTTCAATTGTTGTTCCATCATTAAAGATTATTATTCCACCGATTGAAAATAAATAACTACTTAAAATAATATTTGTTAAAAGAGCTTTCATAAAGAGTCCTTATCATCTTATAATTTTATATAAATGTTCATTATATATTATTAATCGTTATAAATATAATACATTGCCGAATATTTTCTTGTAGAAAATTGATTAATACAATATGCATAGTCTAAAATTAAGAAGTGGTTCTTAACTTCCTAAGTTCTAATTTTTTTGGAAAACTACAAAGCAATTCAGTTTCAATTTCTTGTGCATTTAAACTATAGCTTAACTAGATAGTAATCAAAAATGCTAAAATTTTTATACTCATAATTTTATTTTTATACAATAATATAAAAACCCACTCATTTGAGTGGGTTTTCTTTGGTGGGCCCACAGGGATTCGAACCCCGAACCAACAGATTATGAGTCTGGTGCTCTAACCGTTGAGCTATGGGCCCAATTACACTAAAAATTTACACTATATATTCTTTTAATAAACCATTAATCAATATCTTTTATTTAAATTTCAATAAACAATTTCAATACTTTATATAAAATGAAAAAAATAAATAATAATACTTTTACATTATTCGGTATAAATAACTCGATTGCAATTTTAAAATCTAAAAAGTTTAATATAATTAATATAGATCTGATGGAAAATAGTAGAGCCTTAAAAGAAAAAAAAATTGAACTTTTGATTGAAGATGAAAAAATTAATAGAATGAATAAAAATCAATTTAACCAAAAATATCTAGAAAAGAGGTCTCAAGGAATTTCCATAACGTTTTCGGGCGATATTATCAGAAAAGAGATACCAAGTTTTGAAAATCAAGAAAATGCTTGCTTACTCGTTTTAGATCAGGTTGAAGACCCTCAGAATTTTGGGCAAATTATTCGAACTGCAGAATGCGCGGGTATTGATGGAATAGTGTTCCCGAAACATCATTCTGCTCCAATCAATGAAACAGTTCTTCAAGTAAGCCAAGGTGCTTTTGTGAATATGCCAATCTACGAAGTTGTAAATATAAGAAATGTATTTAAGCAATTTAAATCTGATGGTTTTTGGCTAATAGGAATTGAAAATAGCATCCATGCAAAGCCATGGTTTGATATTAAGTATGGTGGTAAAACCATCATTGTTCTGGGGAGTGAGGGTAAGGGAATTCGCAAAATGGTTTTAGAATCATGTGATTTTAAATCAACAATACCGATGAAAGGTAAAATTAATTCTTTAAATGTAAGTGCAACAGCATCAGCAATACTTTTTGAACGACTCAGGCAATTAGAAGGTAATTAATATGGCTTCTACTCATGATTACAAAATCGATAAGAGAAATGAAAAAATAAAAATTTATGTAAACGGTCAATTTTATAAAAGAAATGATGCAAAAATTTCTGTGATGGATAGTGGCTACTTACTGGGTGATGGTGTTTGGGAGGGTATTAGATTACATAAAAATAAACTTATTCATATAGATCAGCACTTAAAGAGACTTTATGAAGGCGCAGGTAAGATCTCAATGAATATTGGTTTGAAGCCCGAAGTATTAAAGTCAATTTTGTATGATACACTTAAACAAAATAATATGAATTCAGATGTTCATATTCGACTTATTATATCTCGAGGAATTAAATCAACACCATATCAACATCCAAAGGTCACTATCGGAGATCCTTCCATTGTAATTATTCCAGAATATAAAAAAGCGAGTATTAGTGTAATTGAAAATGGGATCACAGTAGGCTTAGTTAAAACAAGAAGAGATAATAGCGTCCAAGACCCGACTATAAATTCATTAAGCAAACACAATTGTATATCGGCATGTATTGAGGCAGAAAAACTTGGGGTGGATGAGGGCTTAATGTTAGATCCTAATGGTTTTGTTTCTACATGTAATTCTACAAATTTTTTTATTCTAAAAAAAAATCAAGTTTGGACCTCATCGGGGGAACATTGTTTAAATGGTATAACTCGTGGTTCTATAATTCGACTGTGCAAAGAATATAAAATACCAATATATCAAAAAGACTTTTTAATAGCAGACGTTCATCAAGCAGATGAAGTTTTTGTAACGGGAACCTTCTCAGGTGTGATACCTGTAGTATCAGTAGATGGTGTTAAAATTGGAAACGGGAATAGGGGAAAAATCACAAAATTATTACAAGAAAAGTATTTGTTGGATATAGAAAAAATAATATTGAGCTCATGACCCCAAAAAGAATTGCAATGTGGTCAGGACCTCGAAATATTTCTACTGCTTTGATGCGATCTTTTGAGAATCGAAAAGATTCGGTTGTTTTGGATGAACCCTTTTATGCTTACTATTTGAAACAAAATAAGGCAAACCATCCAGGCAGAGATTTAGTTCTAGAATCTCAAATTTCTAGTTGGGATGAGGTTGTAAAGTTATGCTTAAGTAAAATTCCAGAAAAAAAATCTATCTGGTACCAAAAACATATGGCACAACATTTTTTTAATGATGAAAATATTAGTTGGATAACAAATTTAGAGAATTGCTTGCTCATTAGAGATCCTAAAGAAGTTATTTCTAGTTATAAAAATAAATTTTCAATAAAAACAATTCTACAATTAGGCTATCCACAGCAACTTGAACTTTATGATTATATTTTAAAAAACACAGGAAAACCCCCGATAGTTATTGATGCAAAAGATCTCTTAAATAAACCTCGGGAGATGCTAGAAAAACTATGTCTTTTATTAAAAATACCATTTTACTCTAGCATGTTATCTTGGCCTAGAGGAACGAGAACGTCTGATGGTGTTTGGGGGAAATATTGGTATAAAAACGTAGAAAAATCAACAGGGTTTAATAAATATCAAAGTTTAAATATTCAATTAGATAAAAAGCATACAGAATTTTATAAAGAATGCTTACCTATTTACAAAAAACTACATAGCTTAAGAATAAAACTTTAGTACGAATGCATAATTTTTTTTTATTATTGCTCGCCATAGGAGTGATATTGGTACCATTTCTATATAGAATTATTAGAACTGGAAAAGTATCATTATTCAATAAAAAAAACGATTTTGGTTTAGATATAAACTATCAAAAAGCAGAAAAATTTAGAATCTTTCAAGTTTTAATAGTTTGTCTATATCTTATTTATCATAGCTCTATTTATTGGGGTTGGTTTAACACTATTTTTTTTATCACTTTAGTATTTTTTATTAGTTTGTTTTCAGAAATTCTAGGAGAAAAAACTGGTTATATATTTGGAGGAATATACAAATACAACCATAAGCTAACACTCGGACCCAAATTATTTAATATTCCATTATTGATACCAGTTGCGTGGACATTTCTCCTTTATTTAAGCGTTAATCTTTACTGTTTAATCAACCAATATGAACCAAAAATAATAATAAAAGAACAGGATGTTATTTTTATTATTCCTTGCTTAATAATGGTCGGTTTAGATTTAGTATTAGATCCAATTGCGGTTGATGAAAAACGATGGGAATGGAATAAAAAAAGCCTTTATTACGATGTTCCGTTATTAAACTTTTTGGGATGGTTTTTAACTTCTCTCTTTATTTTATCAATATTTTCGACTTTTTCTAAACCTTATGAATCAGTACAAGTTGAAGGAGTGCGAAATAAATATATTCCGGGTTTATTACTCATTTATATACACCTAGCAGCTTCAAGGCCTTGTTTTGAAAGAGGATTAAAAATACCGGGAATTTTTGCGATATTTTTATGTTTTGTTTACATAATTAAAATATTTTTCAATAGTTAATATAATTAAAAAACGCGCTCAAAAGAGCGCGCTTTTTAATTAGTAGCTGACCTCACAATGGCAGCAACGTGGATTTTATTTTGCTGATTTATTGGAGGTCAGCAAATTACTTGAATTAGACAACTGATCACCCCCTTTTGAATTATGTTAACGGTTTAATTCCACTATCTAAACATAATTTAAAATGGATATATTAGTCAAAAAGATTATTCCTCTCTTTATAACTTTCTATAGATTCTTCTAATCTCCGATCTAATATTTTTTATATCATACATCGATATATTGTCAGAAACTTCATCCGCTTTTTTATCCCATTCGGGTCCCCAAAGCTCATATTCCTTTGTAAGATTTTTAATAATTTCAATATCTATATTTTTTTCTTCAATCGATTCTTTATTTACCATTTTATTACCTAAAACAGAAAATAATTTTGGTTTTTTAGACTTTTTTTGAGATAAAGTTTTTTTAAAGTTTGAATGATTATCTATTATATTTTCATACTTATTTAGGTTAATCGATAGCTTTTCTCCTCCCCTAGAGGAAAGTTTAAAAGGGTGAAGAAGCTTATAAGAAATAAAGGCACCAGCTCCTTCAATATGTTCAAAACTGTAAAATTTATATGAGTGATTAACAAATCTATCTTTTTTTTCTACTTTAGTTTGCTCTTTTATAATAGATAAGGGAGAACTGCACCCAGAAAAGGCAGCTAATAAAAAAAGGATAAAAAGTACCGGCTTCAAATGATTAATAAATTCATCTGATTATAGATACAATTCACCATTTTACATTTAGTGAAAATGTACTTCAAGTAAGACTCCGCATGAGTAAGCCCATTATAGGCTTGAACAATATTATTTAAAACATTTATTAAAAACAAGAATTAAGTGATAGCTATATATTATTATATAGATGAATTTGAAAGAATTCAAATGAGGGCCTATTTTAGTTGAGAAATCTTATACTTGTGATATATTATATTCTTAATATTGTATAATCTTTTTTAAGGCGAATAAATGAACAGATATTTAATGATATTGGGAGTTTTAATAATGATTTCTTGTTCTAAACAGATCAAAATACCAAAAGCAGAAAAAAAAACATACAAAATTGAGCAACATGGTGATGCGAGGAATGATAACTATTATTGGATGAGGCTTACTGATGAACAAAAACTCAAAAAACCTTACGATAGCCAAACTAAAAATGTTCTCGATTATATTGAACAAGAAAATAATTACACCAGTCGATCTTTGATCCACACTAGAGAATTACAAAATCAAATTTTTGATGAAATAGTTGGACGTATAAAGGAAGATGATAAATCTGTTCCATATTATAAAAATGGATATTTTTATTATTCCAGATATGAAAAAGGAAAAGAATATGAAATCTATTGTAGAAGAAAAGGTAACTTAAACAACCCTGAGGAAATTATATTAGATGGGAATAGACTTTCAGAAGGGGCTGATTATTTTTCTATTGACAGTATAAATGTAAGCCCTGATAATAATTGGGTTGCATATGGTGTAGATACATTAGGACGTAGGTTTTATTCTTTATTTTTTAAAAATTTAAAATCTGGTAAGACATTGAATTATAGTATCCCTGATACAGAGGGTGATTTAGCATGGGCAAATGACAATAAAACAATATTTTATACTTCAAAAAATAAAGTAACACTTCTTTCAGAAAAAATATATCGACACGAAGTTGGAAATAATTCTAAAGATGATTATTTGGTTTATGAAGAAAATGATAATGAATTCTATAGCGGTGTTTATAGATCAAAATCTGGGGAATATATAATTATTTGGAATAGTAGTACCCTTGTTAGCGATTACCAAATATTATCAGCCGATGAACCACGAGGAGAATTTTCAAGCTTTACCCCACGAGGAGAGAATCATGAATATTCTATAGAGCACTATAAAAATAAGTTTTATATAATAACTAATTTAGATGCAGAAAATAATCGATTAATGGAAACCTCAACCCAAAACACCCACGTAGATAACTGGGTGGAAGTCATCCCCCATAGAGAGCAAGCACAAATTTTAGATATTGATGTATTTGAAAACCATTTAGCCATAAACGAGCGGAAAGATGGTTTTTCAAAAATAAGAATTTTTAATCAAAAAACTAAGGTTGATAAATATTTAGAATTTGATGATAATGCATATACTTCATATATATCAATTAATAAAGAGATGAAAACAAATTTAATGAGATATGTATTTACATCTCTTACTCAACCACCATCTACTTACGACTATAATATGGATACAGGGGAAAGTATCTTATTAAAACAGCAAGAAATCATTGGTGGATTTGATTATAAAGATTATGAATCTCTTCGATTGTATGCATCAGGAAGAGATGGAGAAAAAATTCCAATTTCATTAGTTTGGAAGAAAACGCTGAAAAAAAATATTCCACAAAACTTATTACTTTATGCATATGGTTCATATGGATCAACAATAGACCCTTACTTTAGCGTTTCTAGATTGAGCCTTTTAGATAGAGGTTTCATTTTTGCAATAGCACATGTAAGAGGAAGTCAAATAAATGGTCGAAAATCATACGAAGATGGAAAATTATTACAAAAGAAAAACTCATTCTTTGATTTTATTGATGCAGCAAAATTTTTGATACAAAATAATTATACAAGTAATGAGAACCTTTTTTGTTCTGGAGGAAGTGCTGGAGGTTTATTAATTGGATCAGTTATAAATATGGCCCCAAAACTTTGGAAAGGAGCGATCGCACGCGTTCCATTTGTTGATGTAGTAACAACAATGCTTGACTCTTCAATTCCACTGACTTCAAATGAATGGGATGAGTGGGGAGACCCAAGGAAAAAAGAACACTATGATTATATGCTATCTTATTCACCTTATGATCTTGTCTCAGATAAAAAATATCCAAATCTTTTGGTTACTTCTGGTTTTTTTGATTCACAGGTGCAATATTGGGAGCCATTAAAGTGGGTTGCTAAATTGCGAGATCATTGGAAAGGTGGAAATAAATTGTATTTGAAAATGAATATGGATGCAGGTCATGGAGGGCAATCTGGAAGATATAGACCCTATAAAGAAACAGCTCTAGAATACGCTTTTTTGATTAATTTATCTAAGAAATAATATTATTATAGAAGGTGGGAGTTTTTTGATATAAATATAACTTCGCCAATGACAACTTTTAATACTCCAGCTGCAGGTATTGCAAATAGCATCCCAATTGGGCCAATCAAAGTACCTCCAATTAATAAAACAATCATCACAGCCATTGGGTGGAGTCCTACACTCTCTCCAACAACTACGGGGGTAATAAAATTATTATCAATTTGTTGCACAATGACGAACATCAAAATAATATCAAAAATATAGAATGGTGATGGTATAATCCCAAAAAGTTGATGGAGTAGCGCTGTTTCATTTCCAATATTATTCATTAATGAAATAAGAATTGCTGGGATCATTCCAAAAAAAGGACCAACCATGGGGATAAGATTCGCTAAACCTGCAATAATTCCAATAAATACAATTAATGTGATATTTGCGCTTAATTGATTTAAAATAAATAATCCAATAATTGATAACAGGGCAACACTACTTGCTGCTAAAATTTGTCCCCTCAAGTATTTTGAGATTTGCTGTTCAATATTATAAATAACTCTTAATCCGACTTCTAGATATTTATTAGGTATAAACCGAACTAATGTTCTTTTGAAATCATGGTACTCTATTAATAAAATAATTGTAAAAATAAGAACAATTAAGCTAATAAAAATAAAACCACCTGCAGACCCTAGAATAGAAAGAATATTCTGAAATATTGTAATTAGAGTATTTTTTGCCATCATTATAAGATTGTCACCTTCAGGTATTAATTTGCTTATAAAATCAGGTAGATATTCTCTTATTTTATTTGATAAACCCGATAGATTCATGACAAAGTCGTCATTGTCAATCCTCTTTGTAAACAACTTAATCTGAGAGCTAACATTGGAAAAAAAAAGACCTAAAAAAGATATTGAAAGTAAAGAGGACGATGAAAGAATAAGAAGAACACTTAAAATACGGGATTTCAAAAACTTTTCTAATCTGTCAACACTAGGGAGAAAAATTGTTGTAAACAGAAAAGAAAAAATAAGCATAGCAATAATTGAAGCTAAAAAAGGTAAAATATTCCAAGCAAGTCCACTGATAATTATAATTAATAATAGTCTATAAATTTTTTGGAGAGGTTGCATTATTTATTAGGGTTTATTAATAATTCTTCATTTGTCTTTCTGAGCCTTTCTCCGAGTATTCTAGAGAGGTTTAATAAAATTTTATTACCAAGTTCAGGATATCTTTTCATTAGCGTCAGCAAATCGGTACGAAAAAAGCCAATCAACTTTGAGGGACTTTTTGCAATCGCAGATGCAGATCTTGGTTCTTCATCTAATAATGCTAATTCACCAAAGAAGTCATTATCTCTCAAAGAGGTAAAAGAGGTACCTGTATCTGGGTCTAAGATATTAACATTTCCAGTTACAATAACATACATACCTTCGGATGGAGCCATTTTTTTAAATATAGACTCTTCCGTTTTATACATTCTCTCATGGGTAAGTTTTTTGACCTCTGTTAACTCTTTTTTTGAAAGGTTGTTAAATATTGGAACATTTTGAAGAGCTTTAAGAACAGGGTTGTATTCTTCTTCTTTCCTAAAATAGTTTTTATATAATGCTTTCATACTTTAGCTCAAATTTGAAATAATGGAATGTTAAGGGAGAATAGACTTTATTATAATAATCTCTATTAAAATAAAATATAAAATAACAAAACTTTTTTCCCAAAATTTATAGCTACTTCTCCAAAGCCAATAAAAGATAAGAACAGTATTAAAAAAGAAAACCCAAGTAGATATTAGAGTATAGCTTAATCTAAACTCTTTGAACCACATTAGAATTAAAAATATAATAGCTCCAACAGAACCTATAATAAACTCAGTAAGATAGTGAACGAGAGCTTTTTTTTTCTCTAAATCCATTGAATAATGATTATTAGTATATATAAATCAATTTTTTTCGCAATCACTCCACCAACTTGGACCACACTCGCAAGGGTCTCCTGAACGTGTCCAACATTCTTTATCAATATGCCATTCAAATATTTTACCTTCAGCTGATTGTGCTTTATATGTATATTGATTTCCTTTTATCCCATTATCGTACCAATAAGTCCAAAGCCCATCTTTTTGGCCATAAATATAGTTTCCTTCAAGCCTTTTTTCTCCATTCTGATAGTAGTAAGTCCAGATCCCAACTTTGAAATCATCTTGGATATTTCCTTCCATAGCCTTTGACCCTGTAAAATGGAAAGTCTCTTGACGAACAACCTTTTTCCCATCATCCGTGTCTTTATGGTACGAGATAGTGCTTACATTCCCATTCTTATAAGTTGAGACGGTCTTAGATGTATCATTACTGATTAAGAAAGAAAGGAATAAAAGTAGTATAATTTTTTTTTGCATCCAGTATATTTACTCCAAAACGTATTATTACTCAAATTTTTCATAATACTATGTGTAGCAGTTTTGTTTTATTTTTTTTTAGTAATTCAAATTAATAAATAAAAAAAACAAAAACTATTATTCCTTATTCTTTATTCACCGTATAAAATGGTTAAATTTTTTTATGAAGATAATAATATTATCAATCATTGCTTACCTAGTGAAGAAAAAAAAGATCGTACTTCCTGAAAAATTTAAATCCTTTTTTTCATATTTTAAAAAAAGTAGAGACTAACTAAAAATGAAGAGTCAAAGTAATGAAAATATTGATAGAATTATAGAAATGGCATGGGAGGATAGAACTCCTTTTGATGCAATAAAATATCAATTTGGATTAGCTGAAAAAGATGTTATAAAAATTATGAGGTCTAGTTTAAAAAGAAGAAGTTTTGAATTATGGAGAAAAAGAGTAACAGATAGAAAAACTAAACATAAAATAAATCAATTAGAAGGTCCAAGAAGATTTAAGTCTAAAAATCAAAAATGAGTTTTAAAAAAAGAAGAATTAAAAAAGATTTACAGGGTAAAATAAAACTATTGTCAAATGGGCATGGAGTTGTTGAGGTTTTAGACTATTTAAATGAAAAAATTCATATCGAAAAAAATAATTTAAATGGTGCATTCCATAATGATATTGTACTTGTAAGGTTAATAGAGGATCCTAATAATTTTGAAATAAAAGGATCAGTTTTTAACATTATAGAGCGCGATAAAAATATTTTTACAGGCTTAGTCTTTAAAAATAAAAATAAAATAATAGTTATCATCAGTCCAAATCAATCAAAAGAAATAGTCTTGCAAAATTGCACCAATGAATTATCAGACCTAGATGTCATTAAAATAGAGATTGTTAATTGGAATAAGAAAAACTACCCTGCCTTTGCTAGGCTATTAAAAGTGGTTGCTTTGAATGGTCAAAAAAATAGTGATTATCTCTTTATTATAAACAAGTATGGAATCAAAAGAACATTAGCTCAAAATAAAAATACCGCTCATTTTCAAGGTATCATAGAATCCTCCAAGAAAAACAGGTTAAATCTAGAAAATCTTTTGACATTAACTATTGATCCTTCGTCTGCAAAAGATTTTGATGATGCTCTATCAATAGAAAAAAAATCAACTGGATACCGGATATTTGTTCATATTGCAGATGTAAGTGAATTTGTACTAGAAGGCTCAAGAATTGATAATGAAGCAATGATTCGAGGAAATTCATATTATTTTTATGAAGGGGTATCGCATATGCTCCCAGAATCTCTATCTGAAAATTTTTGTTCTCTAAAAGAAAATCAATTGAGACTTGCGTTGACTGTAACCATTGATTTAGGATTTAAAGGGGAAATAATTAACTCTAAAATACATGAAACAGTTATTAAAGTAGACAAACGCTTTTCTTATGAAGAAATTGAAGATATTATCAATAAAAATAATGAAAATCCTTTTCTAAAGAGTTTAAAAATATTTGAAGAGGTTTCTATTATTTTAAAAAAAAATAGAATTGAAAGTGGTGGATTTGAGATTTACTCATCGGATATCAATTACGTCATTGATGAAAAAGGTGAATTAGAAAATATTAAAGAAAAAAAGAGTTTTAAATCGCATAAAATCGTCGAAGAATGTATGCTTTTAGCTAATAGAGTAGTGGCAAAGAAATATAGTGAAAAATTAAAAGTTTTTAGAACTCATAATGAACCATCGCCTTTTGGGGAACAATATATTAAAGACTTAATTTATTCTTTAGCACCCAAACATAAGAACCTGGATTTGCCACTTTGCGCCAGTATTCAAAATTTTATTAAAAATATTAATTCAATTTCATTAAAAGGTATTTACTCTCTTTTGATTCTTAAAAAATTAAAAAAGGCAAGTTACCAAACATTTAATAATGGCCATTTTGGACTAGGTTTTAAAAATTACACTCATTTTACAAGCCCGATTAGAAGATATCCAGATCTTCTAGTACATCGTTTTGTAAAAGCTTTTTTGTCAAATAATAAATATAAAAGTAAGAACGAAATTAATAAAGTCATAGAAATTGCCAATGATGCAGAATCAAATGCAAAAAATGCAAAAAATGAGTATTATAATATTAAAACACTTAGATGGCTTTATCAAAATTCTGGAAAAAAATTAGATGGAATAATTCTCGAATTTAAAAAAGAACATGCGATTGTTGGTCTAGCAGAATCTCAAATAGTAAAGGGAGTATTGAACCTCAATAACTTTCCGGTTGATAAGTATAAATTTCTAAAAAGTAAGATTGGAATAAAAGGTAATATAAAATCAAATGTATTTAAAGTTGGGCAGAGGTGTAAAGTTGTGGTAGATGAAATTGATTTTAAATTACAAAAAGCTTATTTGAAATTTTCTAATTAACCTTAAATCCTTGACATGACGGGCATAAAAAAATAGCTCGTGAAGATACTAAAACTTTTATAATTGTAGATCCGCAAATAAAACAAGGAAGGTTTTCTCTTCTAAAGACCATATGCTTAATCCTTCTGAAGTTTTTTATGTTTCCAAAAGATTTTTTGATGTACCCTAAGTCTAGAGTAACGCCCTTCTGTTTATATGCTCTATAACTAACACAGCTAATATGAAGCGCTAAATTTTTATTTCTTTTTAATTCAAGTGATGATGCTTTTTGAATATGGTTTATTTTGGAGAAAAAAAGTATTTCACTCCTCAAATAATTACCTAGACCAGATATAAAACTCTGATCTAATAAAATTGAGCCCAGACTTCTATTTTTAAATCGAGAACTAACCAATCGCTCAAAGATTAATTTCACAGTTGTCTCATGGTTTAGGACATCTGGGCCAATTTTTCTTAAATATGGGTGATATTTCTCTTTTGATGTTTCATAAAGCGAAATATCTGTAGCAGACCATAAACGAACAGCTTTTTTTTGTGTACAAAACTCTATACGTAGGACTCTTCTGTGCCTTATTGCTGTGTCTAAGAAATGACTAGTCCATTTTCCGTATAGTTGATTATGAGTTATAATACTCTTTCCATTAATCAATTGAATGATGATTGCTTTACCTCTTGAAAAAACATCTTTAATACATATGTTTTCTTCTTTTTTTAATTCAAAAAGTGAATGATGTAAAAATTTGTAACTAACGATTTTAAATCCCACAAGGTCTTTAAAAATAATATCAGCCATTCTTTTTGTTTCAGGTCCTTCTGGCAAAGGGTATCCTTTTTAATTTGTAAAAATTAATTGTTTTTAATATTAAGTATAAGAATAATTCAAATTGTAAGGATGCGTAAGATTTTCAATTATGCTTGAATCTATGGTTCATTAGTTATTATTGAGCATATTTTGTTTACGAGATATTTTACTTTTTATGTTTATTATTGTAGCTGATATACTTTGCTTATGTTTTCCAAGTTGATTAGCAATGTTTTGCACAGTTTTTCCGTCCGTATACAATTCCCAAACTTGTTTTTCTGAGTTCCTAAGATTTACTATAACGTAGTCTCTTGCTTTTAGTCGATTTTTCTCCTTATCAGAATATTGAATATTATTTGGCTTTTGTTGTAAAGAGGAGGCGCTCTTGTTTTTAATTTTCGTTTCAGATTGGGAGTAAAAAAGATCTTCTCCAAAATTACGATCATATTCAGATTCAAGTTCTTTTATTTGCTTATCATACCAATCATACATCGTTTTTTCAGCTTCAAGAAAATCTTCATATTTTGTTTTGATATTCAAAATTTCTTTTTCATAGAATTTAGCCACATCAAGTTTTTTAAAAAGTGTAATATAGTTTTGAAGATCCTCATAACTAGCCTCATCCAGACTAATTATACCTTTAACTTTCATTTTATTGATCTGTCTTTGTAAGTCTTTAAGAATTTCTTTTAACATGTGATAAATATAAACACTTAAGTCAAATCTTAGTTACTAGTTTAGATCTTTCCGGTCAATTATTATTCATAATAGATATAACCCTTATTTAACGCATCTTTTTTCATATCATTTAAAAGAATTGGGAGATCTATTTCCGGTCTTATCTTAAGTTTTTCTAGACCATTTTTTTTATGTAATACTTTTAGTATTTTTTTTGCAGCAAATTCCTTCGGTTCAATTTCAACTTGAAATAAAAATCCATGCTCGTTTGCTTCTTCTAAAGTAGGAACCATATAACCTGGGTAGATTTTTTCAGAACATTCGGGTATGTTTTTAATTTTAACTGGATTGATGTATCCATCATATTGACCAATATCAAAATTACGAACTTTCATTTTTATTAATCCTGGCGCCCAACCACTATACCATAAACCTTTAAGTGTATTTGTTATAGAAATTGCCTCAACTCTGGAAAGCATCCTGAAGCTTTCCATTTCCGTTCTAATTGCAATGGTCATATTGTAATTAAAATCACTTTCTTTTTCTTGAATAACTTTTTCTGCAAGATAAATTCCCATCATATTTGAAAAAGAATCTTCCCACGAAAAAGAAGAAGGGTACTCAGAAAAAAAAGGAACTTTACTATGTCCATACCATGTTAAAATTTCATGCCAATTAGCAGCATTAAAGATTACATATTTAGCTATTTTTATTGCTACTAAATGAACTACTATCTTTTTATTATTATTGGACATATCTTCCCAACCATTCGGATATTTTACTTCTATAAGAAAAATAGAAGGGTCCACAGAAGTTTTAAATGGAATTTTTACAGAAGATTTTAATAGTTCCTTCTTGATAAAGTTATATGCATATCTTGTCCAGTCAGCAGTTGACCTAACATGCGCTAGGTCTATATGGCCAGCAGAGCAAGTATAAATAATACCATTCCCTTCTCCGTAACTGCTGGAATAATTATGTATGCCTATATCATTTGGACCCGAAAAAATGTTTCCAAGAGTGGGAGTAGGTAATGATCCAATTGCGGTTTTCGGTAGGGGAATTTTTGCAGATAATAAACATAGCGTAAACAAAATTTTTTTTAATATATAATTCAAACTATTTTTTTATTGGTAAATAAATAATATCTCTCAAAAAAGAACCTTCTCCTGTAGGGCGATTAAAAAAAACATCTTTTTTAATTAGTCTTTGAATAGAAAAAGCCCATATGAGTAAAAGTAAGAAAGCAATTGGTCTTAGGATTTGACTATTAGGAATATTTATAAAAAAAGGAATAAACAAACCTCCTATATAAACAAGCCGAATTAGAAAATAATCTTCAAATGTTCTCCTAGTTCTATCTGCATTTGTACAGAACCAAGCTAAATTTATTTGGTCATGTATTATCCAAAAACTAAATGTAAAAATTATACTCCAGTCTTCTAACCACCAATATATAAGCATAAATATTATATAGCTTACTTTACATGCAATAGAAGTGACACGTCCGTAAAGAGCCCAATTAAAATTAATAAGGTTTTTTTTTGATAAAAATAAAATCACACCTGTTATTAGAAAACCGGGGCCCCACCATAAAAAGAGAATTGTCGAGAAGATATCTTTAGCGTAAATAGCCATGCAAAAACAGATAGTGTGACTAAGAATTAATATTATTCCAGCAGCTTCTCCAATCATACTATTATAAAGGCTGACTTTTTCTTTTGTCAGAATAAAAATAGATAATCGTAAAAGTGTTAAAATAAAAAAGAAGGAAAGCCAATAATTAAGGAAAGGAGAAATAGATTCAAAAAAATGATAAATGTCAGGTTGAAATCCTAATGAAATGTTATTCATAGATGTTTTAGATAGATTTTTTATCTATCTTCCTTAGTTTCTTGAAATTATTTAATAAATGAATTTTAAAAAATATTTTTAATTTTTTGCAGTGTAATGCGTATCACGAGTAAATAATTTTAATAATTTGTTTTAGTTGATGATCCTAGTATTGCAGTATAAAATATTATTTCTATCCAATCTTATCTGATATTTTTGAATCTAATTATAATGTTCAGAGCTTACTTTCCCAATAACAGACCAACCATATTCACCATTTTGATTATTAATGCTTAGTATCCCATTACCGCTCATACCATCTCCAAAATGAGCTCCAATATTTACAATTTTATGTCCTGATTTATTAAATAAAATAATTTCACCGCTTAGGTTTTTACTATTTCCAATGAGAGCAACTTGCTCATTATCATTGTTATAAAATTTAATTTGACCTCCTTCTATTATGGTTTTACCTAATTCTCCATCAATAACAATACTATTATTCGGAGAAATAATATTCAATTTATTTTTAGAATTATAATAAAAAAAAAGACTCATAAATATACATGTAGATGTAAAAAAACCGATGAAATAGTATTTCACTTTTATACTCCTTTTCAATTTGAATTTTCCTTTATAAATCTAATGTTGAATAATATATTTATGCATGAAAATTATTTTGATAGTTTTATTTATTAAAAATATGCTCAATTAAATGAATTCTTTATTTCTAGCAATTGGAGGGCTTCTCTTTTTTGGATTTGGCTATAAGTATTATGCTTCTTTTATTGCAAAAAAAATATATTCATTAGATGAGTTTACAGGTTCTGTTCCCTCAAAAGAATTTGAAGATGGGATAGATTTTGTTCCAACGCCCAAAGGAATACTCTTAGGCCATCATTTTACGTCTATAGCTGGAGCTGCTCCGATAATTGGACCATGTATTGCAGCTTATTGGGGATGGTTACCTGCATTTTTATGGATTGTTTTTGGCGCAATTTTCATTGGGGGCATACATGATTTTGGCTCCCTTGTCATTTCTGTTAAAGAAAAAGGTAATACCATCGCTGACATAACAGGAATTATTATCAATGAAAAAGTTAAAGCAATCTTTTTATTTTTTGTTATGATGCTAAGTTGGTTAGTTATGGCGGTTTTTTCAATGGCGATTGCAGGCCTTTTTGTAAGTATGCCAACAGCGGTTTTACCAATTAATATAGAAATAGTTATTTCAATTTTTTTTGGGTTTTTACTTTATAAAAAAAATAATAAACCATTTATAATATCAGTTGCAGGACTTATTTTACTCTATCTTTTTGTTTATGTTGGGTCTTATATACCACTTTCCTTTGGGAGCTATGGCATTGATAAATCTTCACAAATCACAATTTGGATTTTATTATTATTTATTTATTCAGCCATTGCAAGTCTTTTACCAGTTTGGTTACTATTACAACCGCGAGACTATTTGAATAGTCACCAATTAATGGTAGGACTTTTTTTAATTTATGCCGGTATTTTTATTGCACAGCCATCTATAGAAGCTCCAATGATTAGATCCTCAGAAAATGGTGGTCCAAGCATATTCCCATTATTATTTGTTACTGTTGCTTGTGGTGCTATAAGTGGTTTTCATGGATTGATTGCCTCTGGAACAACTTCAAAGCAAATATCTGATATGAAGCATACTAAGCTAATTGGCTATGGATCAATGTTAGGAGAAGGCACTTTAGCACTTGCGTCAACGATTGCCGCGGTAGCTGGAATTTCATTAGTTAAAAATTGTAGCCTCCCATCTATTGGCTATGTTGAAAATCTAAGTTGGGATATATATTATGATAATTGGGCACATGCAGCAACCAATAAAGCAACAGCTTTTGTTCTTGGAGGAGGAGCATTAATAGAATCTCTTGGAATTTCAGCAATTCTAAGTCAAACAATTACAGCGGTACTCGTCATCTCTTTTGCAGCCACAACCTTAGATACAGCTACAAGAGTGCAACGTTTTATTATTACTGAGGTAGGAAAATCTGCAAAAATAGAAGTTTTGAGTAATCGATATTTTTCGACTATACTCGCAATTTTACCAGCATTATTACTCACGCTTGGAAATATTGTAGATCCAATTTCAGGGCAAAAAATAAAATTAGGCTGGGCATTATGGCCTATATTTGGAGCGTCAAATCAAATGCTTGCATCTTTAATTCTAATGTTGTTATCAATATATTTTTGGAAAAAAAATAAACCTATTTACCCTTTATTTATACCATTTGTATTCATAACTATTACAACTTTTACTTCTTTATTATTCAATGCAAACTTATTTATTCAACATGGAAATTATTTTTTATTGGCCGTGGAAATTGTGCTCATTTTTTTTCTATTTTGGGTACTTTTCGAAGGCTTTAAAATATACAAAAGCTCTGACTGAAAAAATAATCAGGATCTTTATAACAAAAATTTATGGTACCAGAAATGCTAGAATTAATCCATTTTATTAAGTGCCAATTAACAATAGTACTAAATTGGATTCCATTGCTTAAAATTTCATTTCTAGTTTATCTAGCATTGCCTATTTATCTTTTAACAAATTACAAGAATACTAAACCGACAGTTAAACTAGCATTTTTATCTATAGCTTTATTAACCATCTGGCTTCTTCAAACTTTTCTGTGGAATGAAATTCACAAAATATATTATAATAATATAAATTGATTATCTAGAGCTTTCTTGCCTTATAAAAAAATTGCAAGGGAAATTAAAAAGAAGAATGGAATAGATTTTTCTTTTTCAAAAATAGTCTTCCATGTGTTTTTACACCTTTTTTACTCTACAAGAGTTTTAAAATAAACGCATTCTTTTGGTCTTATTAAACTCATTAAAGTATTTTTTGTTTTTATAATTAACCTTTTTATCTCATAAATTTGATTTGTTGTTACATTTTTTATTTGAGACGTAACAGTTTTTTTAATTTATTTTCTTATCTTTGATTGAATTATATATTAAATAAATTGATAATATAAAAAACAGATTTGCAATGAAGAGAAGTGGAGGTTCATTATTGGAGTTTATATCTAAAAAATATTTCATGTTATGGAAAAAATACTTCAAATAGCAATTGTCCCGATAATCTTATTCTTGACTTCCCTTCTATTTTATATATTATTGTGGATATCTTTTAAGCAAAAACCATCTCAATTTTTTTTGCGTGGACTAGATGGAAATTAGAATTACATGTTATTTTTGCTTTGAATCTTTTTATATTGATATTTGTTGTGAAGAAAAGATGAATGTTGAAATTTGGGATTGTGAAGTTTGTTGTAACCCCAATAAGGTTGAATATTTATTTAAACGCAATCAATTGATTTATTTAGATATATCAAGTGGTAATGAATAAAAATATATTAAATAGCAACAATAACAAGAAAGAGTGTTTATAATAATTCCTTTCCATTTAAGTATTTCATGATCTATTCTTGGTCGTGCCAGTGATTATGCTCTGGAGACCAGACCTTCCCAGGAGGTGCGGGTTTTGAGTTCGAATCTGAAGTTAACAATTTATTTTTACTAGATATTTTTTGGTTTGTTGATATGGTGTTTTGAGAAGCTGCAAACCAATATCCGATTCCAAAAATAAAAACTATTATGACATATAAAATTGGAGAAGGTGATTTTTTTTGTTTCCCATGGCAAACTTTATATTTTTTACCATTTCCACAATGACATGGATCATTACGGTTTAAATTATTTTTAGCCATTAAATCTTCTCATTATTACATAACTATTTTTGATCATGAATCATTTAATTACAAAAAACCTCACGTTAGTGAGGTTAGATGCTTAAAAATAGTTAAATAGATAATCCGTTCGATAGATTACAAATTTATTTATTTTTAATCTTTTTATTGATCGGGAATGCAATTAAAAGTCCAGCGAATGCACCATAAACCGTAGTATTAATAGAAGAAGATGCAACTGAACATGCAGAATCACATCCTAGAACGGAAGCATAAGCAAAACCTAACGCACTACCAATCACTGTAAGTATTATTGTTATTTTCATTCTTAAGATTAATAAAGATCTATACAAAAAAAAATATATTTTTCTTTTTTTAATTTTTTAATTTCTATTTAAAAATGGAACTAAGTCATGAAATCTTACTTAAATGGACTTATAACTGGAGGACTGATTGTTTTCACATTCATGATAGCTCTGGGAAGTAAAAATAAAACAAAAGAAAAATTCTCTGACACATATCGAAACAGATTAATAAAATTAGAAGATAGATTGGGAATGATCGAAGGTTCTGTAAATCGTAGGTTTATGGTAGTTGGTGAGAACTTTTTGCACTTAAAGAACAAAGTACCCATTCCTTTAAGTACGGAATACAGTTATAACAGTCTACAACTTAAAAATGAACCTTTTCCATTCGAAATAAGATAAATTAATTAAAAAAAGAAGATATTTTGGTTATAAGAAAAATTTCACTCGGTGTTTTTCTATCAATAGTTGTTCACTTATTTATTTGGTTCTATTTAGAAATGTATAAGGATGACGAACTAGTTTTAAAAAACTTTTTCTTGATATGTATGTCATTTTTAGTTTGGGTGATTTCTATTTCTGGGTATGTAGTAATTTTATCTGAAAAAACTAAGAATTAAAAAATAAATTATTATAGCTAGACCGCCCG
>Ga0206682_10001721_pt1 | contig 21118 bp, 21 predicted proteins | sample M240m12015metaG_FD_155444 | JGI IMG/M metagenome (GOLD analysis project Ga0206682, IMG submission 155444) | Ammonia-oxidizing marine archaeal communities from Monterey Bay, California, United States - M2 40m 12015 | ecosystem: Environmental > Aquatic > Marine > Intertidal zone | place: USA...
CCAGAACCTCCTAAGGAAAGATCTGTAGAAGAACTAAAAATACTCAAGCCTGGATAGCCAGTTTCTGATCTAAGCAGTGATAGTGAAATGTAAAGAACCAGTATATAACTATATTTCATTAAATTAAACTTAATGGGTCAAAATGCACATTTATACGATTATTTCTTAGTCGATAAGAACCTTTGAATATTTTAATATTTTCCCTGATAAAAACATGTAGAAGCTTTCCATTAGGGTCAACTTTCTTTGAAGATTTTAAAATAATTTGATATCTAAATCTATTTTTTACTTTTTCTAGAAAACAAGGTGCTGGCCCTAGAACTTCTAAACCTTTATATTTATTTTTAAAACTGTCAGCGAGTTTAATGATCGTATTATTTACTGAATAATTTTGAAGACCCGTTATTTCAATTTTAGCTAACCAACTGTAAGGAGGATAGTCTAGCTCTTCTCTTTCTTTTAGCGCAACATCATAATATTTTAATACATTTAATTCTGAAACCATTTTAATAACAGGGTTTTCTGGTGCAAAAGTTTGAATAACGACTTCCCCGCCTTTATCTTTACGTCCTGCCCTGCCTGAGGCTTGGTAAATCAGCTGGAAAATTCTTTCTCCGGATCTAAAGTCTGGTAAATAAAGACCTAAATCAGAGTTTATAATTCCAACTAATGTAGTATTTGGAAAATCTAATCCTTTCGCAATCATTTGTGTACCTATAAGTATATCAATTTCACCATTTGAAAACGACTTTAACATGGATGTAACCCCTTTACTTGTCTGAGAAGTATCCATATCTATTCGAGCAATTTTTGCATCCATAAATGTATTTTCAATTAAGTGCTCTACTCTTTGAGTGCCCGTACCTCGATATAATAGGTTAACACTTTTACACTCAAGACAAGACTTCCATTTTGATTTTACTGTATAACTACAGTAGTGACAAATAAGTCTATCATTTTTTTGATGATATGTTAGAGCAACCTTGCAATTATTACAATTGGCAACCTCTCCACAGTCTCCGCATTTCACTACAGGGGAGTATCCTCTTCTATTGTGTAAGAGTATTACTTGTTCTTTTTTCTGTAATCTGTCTTCAATTTTATCTTGAAGTACACCTGATAATATCTGACCAAATTTCCCTGATTCTTTCTGTTCAGAAAGCATATCAACTAAGAAGACCTTAGGATATTTTGCACCACCAAATCTTTTTGATAAATAAAGGTATTTTATCTTTTTAATTTTATAATTATAATACGTTTCCAAACTAGGAGTAGCGCTGGCAAGAACTACAACAGCGTTTTCATATTTTCCTCTGACAAGGGCCACATCTCTTGCATGATATCTTGGCTCTGGAGAGTCTTGACGGAAAGAAGTTTCTTGTTCTTCATCAATAACTATTAAACCCAGATTTTTTATAGGTGCAAAAATAGCGCTTCTTGCTCCGATAACAACTTTATAATCTCCTTTACATATTTGTTTCCATGTCCAAGACCTTTGTGAAGGTGTAAGCTTAGAATGCCAGAGGGCTATTTTATCACCAAAAACTGCTCTAAAACGACCTGCTATTTGAGGGGTTAACGATATTTCTGGAAGTAAGATTATAGCTGTCTTATCTTTCAAAAGACAATTTCTAACTGCTTCTATATAAATTTCTGTTTTTCCGCTTCCGGTTACACCATGTAATAAAAAAGATTGAAAATTCTCTTTATTTATCCCATTGTTTATATCATTTACAGCATGCTTTTGTTCTTCATTAAAAACTACTTCTTTATGAATCGGGTCAAATATGAAACCAGTCGAATCTGGAAGTAAAACTTTTTCAATTAAGGTAACTAGTTTAATTTTTTGCAAAGACTGGCAAATTTTAAGTGGACTAGAACAGAGTTTCTTTAATTTTGTTACTTTGACTAACTTATTTTCAACTAGATGATTTAATACAACATATTGCTTAGGAGCCCGTTTCTGCAATAGTTTAATAATATTTTCATCTAAAATATTATTTTTTTTTACATACCAGCTTACAGCTGGCTTATATTTTGTTGATAATGATTTCGGAAAAAAAGTTCTAGCTACTTGTCCTATTGGAGTCAAGTAGTATGAACTCATCCAATTAATCAACTTCCAAATTTCAGGAGTCATTATTGTCACATCATCAACTATATCTAAGACCTCTTTTACGTTCCCTTTAAAAGTCGTAATATTATTTAACTCTATTATTATTCCCCTTGTTTTTTTTCTCCCAAAAAAAACTTCAACTCGAGTTCCAACTTGAATCAAGTTTATCAGCCTCGAAGGAATTTTATAACTAAATGTTTTAAAATTAGAAATTGGGAAAGCTACTTTAGCAAACATTAATAACCGCTTATTAGATATTTTATATTAAAAACCCCTAAACGAAAGACTATACTAATTCATAAAGGGGTTTATATATTGGTCTTCTATTTATGATTTAATTACATAAACTTTTACATCTCCGCTCAATTCAGATGTTACCTTTACAGGTACATGATAAATACCCAAAGATTTAATAGGCTCATCTAAAAGAATAGAACTTCGCTCTACAGTAATTCTTTTATCCTCAAGAGCTTTTTGAATGTCAATAGTTGTAACAGAACCAAACATTTTATCCTCTTCGCCAACTTGCGCTTCAATTGTTATTTCTATATTTGATAGTTTATTTACTATTTTCTCATGTGCAGCCACCTCTCTGCTAATGCGATTACTCTCAGTATATTGCTTCTCTTTCGAAATTGCTAAATTCTTTTTTGAAGCACGCAAACCAATCCCCTCCGGTATTAATTTATTTCTAGCATAGCCAGGTTTTACATTAACAATATCACCCGCATCACCTAATCCTTCATAATTTTTAAGTAGTATTATTTCCATTTTAACCTCTCTATTCTGTTCCTCTTTCAACATATGGCATTAAAGCTATAGAACGCGAACGCTTTATTGCTCTCACTAATTTTCTATGCATTTTAGCACTTGTTCCAGTGACTCTTCTTGGCATGATTTTACCTTGATCATTTACAAATCTACGTAAAAGTTTTACCTCTTTATAATCAATATCATGAATGCCATTTTCTTTAAAATAGCAGAATTTATTTCTATTTTGAAATGCCATTATATAGCCTCCTCTGGTTTACTGTCAACTTCTTCAGCACTTTTTTTCCCTAACTGAGCATCATCTTTAACTGTAGCATTACTAACGTTAGCAACTGGTTCTTCTTTTTTTGATTCTTCAACATATAATTCTGGCTTAACATCAAGGAGAACCGTCATATGTCTGATGACAGAATTATTTAGTTTCATCCAAGTTGAAAAATCAATCATTTTCTCTTGATTACCTTCCTCAAATTGGAGGAGAACGTAAGTTCCATATTTTTGCTTATCTATTTGATAAGCAAGCCTTTTCTTACCCCAGATTCTATGATTGATTAATTTTGATTCAGTTTTCTCCAACTCTTTAGATATCTCATCCATTGTTTTGTCAAGAACAAGGTTTTCTAAATTTGGGTCAACAATATATATAGTTTCATAATACCGCATGGTATCTCCTGTTATTTTAGCCGACTAGCAGCGGTGCAATGACCAGTGAAACCACTGACATTAGTTTAATTAAAATATTTAATGAAGGGCCAGAAGTATCTTTAAAAGGGTCTCCAACTGTATCACCAACGACAGCTGCTTTATGAGCTTCTGATCCTTTAACAATTTTCTCACCATCGATTTCAACGCCTTCTTCAATCATCTTTTTTGCGTTATCCCATGCCCCTCCTGAGTTTGATTGAAAAATAGCCATTAAAACTCCACAAACCGTCACTCCAGCAAGAAGACCTCCCAGAGTTTCTGGTCCAAATAAGAATCCAACAATTACTGGACTAACCACGGCCAATATACCTGGAGCAACCATCTCTTTAATTGCAGATTGTGTGGAAATTTCTACACAGCGCCCATGCTCTGCTTTACTTAAAGCATCCTCATACAAAGAATGATCGCTCTCAGTCCACTTTTCTTCATCTTTTAGATTCATTAGTTCAAGCGCTTTCTTTAATTCAGGTATTTCCCTAAACTGTCTTCGAACTTCTTCAATCATTGCCATTGCTGCTCTACCAACAGCGCTCATAGCTATTGAAGAAAACAAGAATGGCAACATACCACCAACAAATAAACCTGCCATTACATTCGGCTTTGAAATATCAATACTTGTTATACCTGTTTGTACCATAAAAGCAGCGAAAAGAGCAAGAGCAGTCAAAGCAGCTGAACCAATAGCAAAACCTTTGCCTATTGCAGCAGTTGTATTTCCAACAGCATCTAGTTTATCTGTTCTTTCTCTCACTTCTTTTGGAAGTCCTGCCATTTCTGCAATTCCGCCGGCATTATCAGAAATTGGACCATAAGCATCAACAGCAAGTTGGATTCCTGTGTTTGCCAACATTCCTAAAGCCGCCATTGCAATTCCGTATAGACCTGCGAAGTGATGCGCTCCATAAATAGCTGTCGCAATAATTAGAGTTGGAACAGCTGTTGATTGCATACCAACTGCAAGGCCCGCGATAATATTAGTTGCCGGACCTGTTAAAGATTGTTCAGTTATTGATTTTACCGGCGATGTTCCTGTGCCAGTATAGTGCTCCGTGATTAACCCTATTCCTAAACCTGAAGCGAGGCCGATAAAAGTCGCATAAAATACACCCAAACTAAAATAGACCTTCCCTTGTTGGATAAAACTTTCCGGGAGGAAGGCATTTATTAAGAAGTAAATGACCACAACCATAATAATCGCACTACCAAATTCACCTCGGTTAAGTGATTTTTGAGGATCTCCACCATCTTTAACAGAAACCATAAAAGTCCCTATAATTGAAACAATAATACCTGCGCCTGCAATAAAAAGAGGAAGTACAATGAAGTTTATATCAAATAGTCCAGACACTAAAATACTAGAACCCAAGACCATAGCCCCAATTATTGACCCAACGTATGATTCAAATAAATCGGCTCCCATACCAGCAACATCCCCTACATTATCACCAACGTTGTCTGCAATTGTAGCTGGATTTAAAGGATGATCCTCTGGAATGCCAGCTTCAACCTTTCCTACTAAGTCAGCGCCAACATCAGCAGCTTTGGTATAAATACCGCCACCGACTCTTGCAAATAATGCGATTGAGGATGCTCCAAGAGAAAAACCTGAAATTACATTTAGAACTATTTTCATACCTTCAGCATCTTGCCCGTAAGCATTGGTATAAAGCAAAAATAAACTTGTCAACCCCAGAACCCCAAGGCCAACAACACAGAGGCCCATGACAGAACCACCACTAAAGGCAACATTTAAAGCTTTCGAGAGACTATCTCTCGCTGCATTAGTTGTTCTATTGTTTGCCTTAGTTGCAACTCTCATTCCTAAATATCCAGCAAAACCTGAAGCAACAGCTCCAACAACAAAAGATAACGAAATTAATACGCTTGAATCTGATCTGCCCGAATTAGCAAACCCTAATAGAATGGAAACTATGAATACAAAGATAGCCAAGACTCTGTATTCAGCCTTCAGAAAAGACATTGCCCCTTCTGCTATGCTAGATCCAATGGACTTCATTTTAGAATTGCCTTGGTCTTGTGATTCTATCCAACTTGTTTTCCAAAAAGCGTAAATCATTGCGATAATACCCGCAGCTAAGACAATTGTTACATCATATTTCATTTCTTATTATTCTCCTTCATTAAGAATTATATTTATTCATTGAATAATTAATGCCTTGAGTTAAAATTGAATCTAGAGCATCTGCGCCCTCAACTATCATTCGCTTAACTTTATCTAATTCAGTAGATCTAAAAGGCTTTAAAACATATTTTTCAGCAGGACGCATTATTTCTTCCGTTGCGATACCCAATCGAAGTCTTGGAAAAAAATTAGTTTTGAGATGATAAATTATGTTTTCCATTCCCCGATGACACCCATCTCCACCTTTTGGCCTGAGCCGTATCTTTCCCAAAGGCAAATCAACATCATCAACGACAACATATATATCAGGTGGCATTAAGTCCCATTTTTTGGATATTTCCCTCACAATAGCACCACTTAAATTCATTCCTGAAGTTGGCTTTACTATCAGCACATCACGACTTTTATGTTTTGCCGCAAGATAACTACCCTTCCCAGGCTCAAAAATCAAGTGATGTCTTCTGGCCCATTCATCAACAACCCAATAACCTGCATTATGCTTTGTATTTGAATATTTGACACCCGGGTTTCCAAGTCCTACATAAGCAATCACTTTATTCTGAACTGCCTTCTGTACTTGAATCAGCTTCTTCTTCACTAGCAGAACTATCAGAGACTTCATCTGCTTCTTCTTCCACTTCTTCTTCAACTAACTGAGAAATATTGACAACATTGACTTCTTTATCCGTAACAATTTCTATATCATCATTCTCTAGTTTTATGTCTGAAATGCTCATAGAAGAGTTCAGTTCTAGATTTTCAACATTCAATTCTATCTGCTCTGGCACATCAGTGGGAAAGCAATTAATCTCTAATTGATTAATTGACTGAGATAAAAGTCCGCCCTCTTTAACACCTTTTGCATCTCCAACTAAAACAAGTGGAACCGTAATTGTCATTTTTTCTGATCTGCGAACACGCATCAGGTCAAGATGTATAACCTCATCTGTTACAGGGTGATACTGAACTTGTTTAATCATTGTGAATTGGCTCTCGCCTTCTTGTTCTATTTCAAAAATTCTTTGCCCAGACTGCATTGCACGAAACAAAATAGACTTATCAATTTCAATATTAACATTCTTTTCGCCAGCATAATATAAAACTGCAGGAATTAATCCTTTACGCCGTAATGACTTTACTCCTTTTGTTTTTAATTTTGTTCTGTCTGAAACTTCTAGCTTATAGTATGACGATGACATTTTTTGTCTCCTTTTTAAAATTCAAATAAAGCACTGACAGATTCACCATTGTGAACTCTATCAACCGCTTTTGCAAATACTTCACTAACAGAAACAATTTTCATTTTCTCAAGGTTCTTTTCTTTAGGAATTAAAATTGTGTCTGTAATTATAATTTTTTTTATTTGAGATATATTCAATCTTTCAATTGCTGGACCAGATAGGACCCCATGGGTAGCAATTGCTGTAACTGAAGTAGCGCCTTTTTCTAGTGCTGCTTCGGCAGCATTTACCGTTGTCCCCGCTGTGTCTATCATATCATCAATAATAAGGACATCCATACCATTCAAATCTCCAATTAAATGACTGACTTCTGCTTTATTCGGGGCGTATCTTCTTTTATCAATTAATGCAAAGTGCATTCCCAAATTTTTAGCATAGCCCTGACTCATTTTAGCAGAGCCAACATCCGGAGCTAGAACAACAGAGTTTTTAGGATCAAAGCTTTCAGAGGCTATTGATTCAAGGATGATACTTCTGCTATATAGATTGTCAAATGGAATTTTAGCAAAACCCTGTATTTGAGTTGAATGCAAATCCATTGTAATAATTCTATCTGCGCCCATAACTGTTAAAATATCGATCATAACTCGTGATGATATTGGAACCCGGGGCTGATCTTTGCGGTCTTGTCTGCCATAACCAAAATAGGGAACAACGACGGTAACAGTATCGGCCGAAGCGCGAACGGCAGCATCTACCATTAGAGTTAATTCAATTATATTTTCTGAAGGCCCATTAGTAGACTGAATAATAAAGACATCATGACCTCTAATATTTTCTTCATATTTTACCCATAACTCGCCGTCGGAGAAAGTCCGAATTGAAACTTTACCCAATTGACGGCCTAGGGCTAGGGCAACTTTGTCTGCGAGAATAGGATTACTACGCCCACTAAATATTTTTAATTTACTTTTTTCCATTTTTATAACTTTATTTATGCTGGGGCGAAGAGAGTCGAACTCCTACTGCCTGGACCAAAACCAGGTGTACTACCATTATACTACGCCCCAAATATTTAACCTTCAAAATAAGGACTGGTAATAAAAGTTATATGTGATTTATTAAAATGTAACTCTGCTGACTTAGCATCAGCTTCATCGTCAAAAATCGCATACACAGTCGAACCTGAGCCCGACAGACTGGCGTAGCGAGCTTTATTTGCCCGCAACGTATCTTTTAATACTCCAATCTCTGGATATGATGGATCAATAATTGATTCAAAATCATTCTCAAAAAGCTTGAAAGGAACCACTTCCTTTTCAATTGAACGTTTAAAATTAACTTCTTTACATTCTTCTTCCAAGATTCTTTTAGTTTGAGAATATGCCCACCTAGTACTAATTTGAAAAGAAGGAATAATCAACAGAAAATACCCTTCTAGTTTTTTAGATACCTCAGTTAAGACTCCGCCTGTTCCCTCTCCCAATTGAATCCCGCCCTTGATAAAAAAAGGCACATCTGCCCCAATTTGGGAACATATAGACTCTAAGCCCTCCGTAGATATATTGAGTTTATACAATTGGTTAAGGCCTTTAATAATTGCTGCCGCATTAGAAGAACCTCCACCTAAGCCTCCACCCGGAGGTATTATTTTTTTTAATTTTATTGATAGGCCGCCAATATCATAACTATCACGCATCAGGCTGAAAGCCTTAACACATAAATTATCCATGCTATCGTCTAACCAATCAACATTTGAGATAAAAGTACATCCCGAATCTAATTTTTCAATAGTTATAGTATCATGAAGCTTAATCTCTTGGAACAGGGTTTGAATATTGTGAAGACCATCGGGTCTTTTACTGATTATTTTAAGACCTATATTTACTTTTGCTCGTGATTTTAATATCAGCTTATTGCTCATTTAGCTCGATAATGTAGCAATTGCTAATACAGACCAACCTAAACCCTCTCCTATAAACCCTAAATTATCTGTTGTAGTCGCTTTTACTGAAATTCGAGACTTAGAAAGACCCGAGACAAAGGCTAACCTTTTTTTTATTTCCGGAATATAACTAATCAGCTTAGGAGATTTAATAACAATAGTCGCATCAATATTATTTATTGAGTAACCCTTTTTTTTTATTTTTTGAATAACTTCAGTCAAGAAATGATGGCTTTCTTTATTCTTCCACTTATCATCATCACTTGGGAAAAAATGACCCAAGTCACCAAGAGAAGCTGCTCCTAGAAGAGCATCGCAGATAGAGTGAATTAATGCATCTCCGTCAGAATGACCTAAGGATCCGATTTCAGATTTAATTTTGACAGAACCAATAATAAGGCTCTCACCCTTGACTAATTGATGCACATCGTAACCAATACCTGTTCGGATCACTTTACAAGCCTTCTTGCTTGCTCCCAATCTTGTGGAGCCGTAACCTTAAAATTCAAACTACTACCATAAACTGGAATAACAGAAAATCCAGCTTCTTCCATTAACATAGATTCGTCTGTAGCCGATAAACCCTTTGCAAGAGCTTTTTTAAAAGCGCTTATGAATTTATCTTTCTGAAATGATTGGGGCGTTTGGGCTAGCCAAATATTTTCACGATTTAAAGTTGACTTAACACGTCCATTCGATATCATCTTGACAGTATCAACTGATTGTATTGCTGCAATTCCACCATCGGAAAATTGGCATTGATCGATTGTTTTTAATATTAAATGAGCTGTTACGAATGGACGTGCTGCATCATGGACGCAAACGATATCAATATCTTTTCCAATAGAATTTAATGCATTTCCAACAGAATCTTGTCGTGTCAAACCTCCCTCCACAACTTTTAATGTTTTTTCATCATTAAACAAAGGAATTAAGCTTTTACGGACTTCTTTTATTTGGTTTCTTGGAACAACCGTAATTATCTCTTTAACTTCAGGAACCTTTAAAAATTCCTCAATTGAGTAATTTAATAATGGTTTCCCATTGAGAGCTTTAAATTGTTTTCTTTCACCAAATCGGCGACCAGAACCCGCGGCTGGAATTATTGCGGCGACAAACATATTCGTAGCTATATAATTATCATTGCGTCGCCGTAGCTTAAAAATCGATAATCATTTTTTTTAGCCTCATTATACGCTTTTTTAATTAGCTTTCTATCTGCAAAAGCACTTACCATCATCAAAAGAGTAGACTGAGGCGTATGAAAGTTTGTGATCATTTTATCAACCATTTTATATTCATACGGCGGATAAATAAATTTATCAGTCCATCCTCTTTTTGGGGTTACTTGAAAACCTGAAATTGCAATTGTTTCAAGTGCTCGCACTGTAGAGGTTCCAACAGCAATAATTTTCCTGTGTCTTTTTCTAGCTTGATTAATTGCCATTGAAGTTGCCGGCGAGACTTCAAAATACTCTGAATCCATTTGATGACGATTAAGATCTTCCACTTGAACCGGTCTAAATGTTCCAAGTCCAATGTGCAGGGTCACGGTTTCAATTTTGATTCCTTTTTCCTTAGCTTTTCCTAGGAGCGAATCGGTAAAATGAAGACCTGCCGTGGGTGCTGCTACCGCCCCTCTTTCTGTTGCATAAACAGTCTGATATCTTTTTTTATCTTTATTATCTGCATCTCTATTAATATAAGGTGGGAGTGGAGAAATCCCTATTTTGTCAATGATATCATGAAGGCTCTCGGCATCATGCTCAAATCTAACGACTCTCCCACCTGAAACAGTATTATCAATAACATCACACATTAGTTTAGAATTAAAAACTAACTTATTACCAATTCGTACTTTCCTTGCAGGACGAACCATAACTTCCCAGAGGTCTGTAGATAGTTCTCTTAACAGAAAAACCTCTACTTTTGCATCAGTTCTGTCTTTAGTTGCAAAAAGACGAGCAGGAAAAACTTTAGTGTTATTTAATACCAAAAGATCATTTTTTCTCATGTAGTCTAAAATATTGTAAAATTTCTTGTGTTCTATTTCTCCAGTATCTCTATGAACTACCATTAGCTTAGAATAATCTCTTCTGGTCTCTGGGTTTTGAGCGATGAAATCTTTTGGCAAGCGATAATTAAAATCACCTAGTTTATATTTTTTCTTTTTATCTATCATTTGAATAACCCCTGTTGATCTTTAATTGGTTTTTTATTTAGTAATTTATATGCTGACTCTTGCGCAATCCGCCCTCTTGAAGTCCTTAGCAGGAAACCCTCTTTAATTAAAAAAGGTTCATAAACATCCTCAATAGTATTCGGGTCTTCGCCTACGGCGACGGCCAATGATTTAACTCCTACTGGGCCACCAGAAAATTTTTCTATTATTACACTTAGAATTTTTCTATCCATATTGTCCAAGCCAATTGAATCAATCCCAAGTTTTTCCAAAGAAAATTTTGCAACTTCTATATTTATCTTACCTTTCGCTTTTACTTGAGCAAAGTCTCTTGCTCTTCTCAATATACGATTTGCTAGTCTTGGAGTCCCTCGACTTCTCCTAGCTAACTCCATCGCACCTTCGTCATCAATGTCTACTTCTAAAATTTGAGCAGATCTATTTATTATATGAAAAAGATCTTTTGGGTCATAGTAGTCAACTCTTAATACAACTCCAAATCGATCTCTGAGTGGCGAAGTTAAATTTCCTAAACGAGTAGTTGCGCCAATCAATGTAAAGGGCTCAACACTTAATTGAACGCTCCTGGCACTTGGGCCTTTATCAATCATTATATCTATTGAAAAGTCTTCCATTGCAGAATATAAATATTCTTCTACAACGCTATTTAATCTATGTATCTCATCAATAAAAAAAACATCCCTGTGGCTTAAATTAGTAATCATGCCGGCTAAGTCTCCGGCTCTTTCGACTACAGGACCAGAAGCCTGTTTAATTTCTGAATGAAGCTCCTTAGAAACTATATTTGCTAAGGTTGTTTTTCCTAGACCGGGAGGTCCAAACAATAGAACGTGGTCTAATGCATCGCCTCTTTTATTTGAAGCTTCAATATACAGTTTTAAATTATCAACAAGATCTTTTTGACCAATAAAATCATCAAATTGTGAAGGCCTTAGAGACTTTTCTACAGTAAGGTCGTCTTCAGAAGGGCTCGGGTCTGTTATGTGTATCTCAGTCATTATACAAATTATTAATAAATCATTTTATTTACAGCCTTTAAGCTACAATTTCAAACAGCGTTCGTAAAGAAGGCAAATAGAAAATGAATTAATAATTTGATTTCAAGTAATTAATCTGGGTTTTGAATTGTCTAGACTGAAAAACTAATAACCTTTTTTCAAAATTGGCTTTAGAAATTGGCCAGTATAAGAGGTGTCAACCTTAGCAAGTTCTTCTGGAACCCCGCAACCAATAATTTCTCCGCCGTCAATTCCACCTTCCGGACCAAGGTCAATTATCCAGTCTGCAGTTTTAACAACATCTAAATTATGCTCAATGACAATAACAGTATTGCCTTTGTCCACCAATCTATTTAATACTTTCAAAAGCATTTTTATATCTTCAAAATGTAACCCTGTCGTGGGTTCATCCAAGATATATAATGTCTTTGTTGTTGAAACTTTTGATAGCTCGGTTGCAAGTTTTACTCTTTGAGCCTCTCCTCCTGAAAGCGTTGTTGCCTGTTGCCCTAAATGAATATAACTAAGGCCAACATCATCTAGCGTTTTTAACTTCTTTTTTATTGAAGGAATACTATCAAAAAACTCAAGCGCTTCAGAAACAGGCATTGCTAGTATTTCAGCAATTGACTTTCCTTTATACTTTACCTCAAGAGTCTCTCTATTATATCTCTTTCCTGAACAAACCTCACATGTAACATAAACGTCTGGTAAAAAATTCATTTCAATCTTAATGATACCATCACCTTCACAAGATTCGCAACGACCTCCTTTAACATTAAATGAAAAACGTCCAGGTTTATAGCCTCTTAATTTTGATTCAGGTAATTTTGAAAAAAGATCTCTAATAAATGTAAATAATCCGGTATATGTTGCCGGATTCGACCTCGGGGTTCGCCCAATTGGCTTTTGATCTATATCAACAATTTTATCTAGAAAATGAGCACCTTCAAAAGATTCATAATTTAAAGGATAAGACCTTGATCTGTTTAATTCTTTTGCTAAAAGTGGATATAACGTTCCATTGACTAAAGTGCTTTTGCCACTTCCAGAGACTCCGGTTACTGCAACAAAAACTTCTAATGGAAAATTTATATTTATATTTTTTAGATTATTCCCTGTTGCTCCTTTTAAGCTTAGGAATTTTGAATTTCCAACTCTTCTTTTTGCAGGTATTTTAATTTTTCTTTTTCCTGTCAAATATTGCGCGGTCAATGATTTTTTTGATTTATGTAGATCACTTGGCTTACCAGAAAATGTTATCTTACCTCCAAACTTCCCTGCTCCAGGACCTATATCCAGCACATAATCAGCAGCTTCTATTGTTTCTTGATCATGCTCAACGACTAAAATAGAGTTCCCTATGTCTCTAAGCGATTTCAATGTTTTTAAAAGCTTAAAGTTATCTCTTGGATGAAGACCAATAGAAGGCTCATCAAGAATATATAGTACACCCATAAGCTGAGAACCTATTTGAGTAGCAAGCCTAATCCTTTGGGCTTCTCCTCCTGATAAAGTAATAGCGGACCTATCTAAGGTAAGATAACTCAAACCTACATTAATTAAGAAGCTGAGCCTTTGTTGAACTTCTTTCAAAATTTGCTCGGCAATTACTTTTTGCATATTTGTTAACTTCAAATCATTAAAAAATTTACTTAGCAGCTGGATTGGCATTGCTGAGACTTGCCCTAAATTTTTATTATTGATAGAAACAGCTAGTGTTTCTTTTCGCAAGCGCATGCCCGAACAATCCGAACATGGACGCATACTCATGAACTGCTCAATCCACTGTCTTATCCCTTGGGATTTAGTTTGACTATATCGCCGCATCAAGTTTGGAATTGCGCCTTCCCAGCCCCCAGAATATGTTCCCTCCCATCGAGATGAAGCATACTCCATCTTAAATTTCTCTTTACCTGAACCATTCAAGAGTATTCGCTTTATGTCATTATCAAGTTTAATCCACGGAGTTGAAAAATTAAAACCGTAATGCTTTGATAAACTTTTCAATATACTACCATACCAATTCCCCCGAGGTTGCTCTCCAAGAGGAACAATTGCACCTTGTATTAAGCTTTTATTTTTATCAGGCACTACAAGATTAGGGTCTACCTCCATGTGAGACCCAAGGCCATCGCACTGAGGACAAGCCCCATAAGGCGAATTAAATGAAAATATTCTAGGAACTAGCTCATCCATAGACACGTCACAACCAGAGCAGGATAAATGCTCCGAGAATAAATACTCTTTGTTAGGTAGAATATTTACAATAACAGTTCCTGAGCCAATTTTCAGGGCAAGCTCGATTGATTCTGTAACTCTATCATTGATAGAATCATTTAGAATAAGTCTATCAACTACTACCTCAATTGAATGCTTTTTATTCTTATTAAGTTGAATATCATCGTTGATTGAATGAATTTCCCCATTAACCCGAATTCTTAGAAAGCCGTCTTTCTTAATCTCCTCAATTACAGCTTTGTGTTGGCCTTTCTTCCCTTTAATAATGGGAGATAAAATATGCATTCTAGAACCCATCTTAAATTTTTTAATTTTATCAACTATTTGTTGAACTGTTTGCTTTTGAATAATATTTCCACATTTCCAGCAATGTGGAGTACCTACATGAGCATATAATAACCGCAAATAGTCGTGTATCTCGGTTACGGTACCAACTGTTGATCTTGGATTTCTCGCTGTTGCCTTTTGTTCAATAGAAATAGCAGGTGATAATCCTTCTATCGAATCTAAATCTGGCTTTTCCATTAAACCCAAAAATTGCCTAGCATATGATGACAGAGACTCAACATATCTTCGTTGACCTTCAGCATATATGGTGTCAAATGCTAGGGAAGATTTTCCTGAACCTGAAAGCCCCGTTATAACGACAAACTGGTCTCTTGGAATTTTTACATCAATATTTTTGAGATTATGTTGTCTTGCACCTTTTAAAATAATTTGGTCGCTTGATTTTTTCACTGTGATCTGCTTTTATTTTTATTTTGTTAAATATCAATTCATAAACTACAATAGTTTTTACCCCTCCCCCTAATTACAATTGACATATTTATTTTAAGTAAAAACAAACCTTTTTATTTTTAGAAAATTCAAATATTTTATATGATGAAAACACTTAAGAATAAAATTTTAATTTCTATGCCGAGTATGACAGATCCTCTATTTAAAAAATCTATTGTTTATCTTTTTGAACATGATATCAATGGGGCAGCGGGAGTAATTATTAACAAAGGCTATAGTTCTTTAATATTTAATTCATCTTTTAAACAAGAAAATTTTCAAAAACCATATCTTAAAAAAGAGGTTTTGTTTGGAGGCCCTGTACAAACAGAAACCGGTATTGTTCTACATGATACTTTAAACGAAAACACAGCCTCAAAACAACTAACTAAAACACTCTTTTTTTCTGAAAATAGAGATATTTTAAGAAGAGTCAATGCCGCTAAAAACATTCAATATCGAATCATTTTTGGCCATTCGGCTTGGGATAGCGGACAATTAGAAAATGAATTAAAAAATGGGGATTGGATAGCTAAGTCAATAAATAACGCTTTTATATTTAATAAAAAATTAGAAAATATGTGGATACAAGCTCTAAATTCAATAAGCGATAAATTAAGTCCAGGAGGATTTTCTTGAAATATAGATTTATTTTTTTCTTGATTTTCCAATTTGTCAGAATAAAGATTAAGCACAGTATATGTACAAAAATAAACACCATCAGTTAATTACTTCGTTTTTCTTAGGGGCAATTTTTATTTTAAGCTCATGCCAAGAAGATCCCTCCAGGCACATAAACTTAGGCGATTGGTATTTACAAAGAGATCTAATTGATGAAGCTATAATGGAATACCGTGAAGTGTCTAGGTTATATTCTGGAGAGCAAGATAAATTAAAAAGAGCTGAATTTCAGGTTTTGGGTAAAGCTCATCTAAAATTAGCAATTGCTTATACTAAAAAAGGGTGGTGGGAGTATGCTCTTAACGAAGCTAAACGTAGCTTTGATATAACGCCCAATAAAGACTGCCACGAACTAATAGTCCTTATTGAACAAAAATTATCGCAAAAAATCAATTCCTAGATACTTTCTCAGATAGTTCCAGATCTTGATTCCCCTCCATCGCAGTAAATAATTGAACAATTAATAAAGTTCGCTTCGGGTTTTAAAAGCATAGAAATCGTAGAGGCTATATCGTCTGGTGTTGTAGTTCTACCCATTGGATTCCTTTTTTTTGTGTTTTTAACCCACGTTTCCCAATTATCTGTTATCTTTGTCAAAGCTCTAGTTGGAGTAATACCTGCTTGGACTGCATTAGCCGTCACTCCAAACTCTCCTAGTTCCCACCCTATTTGGCGAATAATGGCTTCCATTGCCACTTTGGCTACACTTACTGGCCCATAACCCTCCATAGCTAAATAATTACCTTCACTTGTTAAACCCATTACACGTGAACCGTTAGCAAGTAGGTTGTTTTTGAAAAGATGTTGAGTCCAATAAAGTAGAGAATTACCCATTACATGAACCGTCATATCCATTTGCCTCTGAGTAACGGGCTGATCTCCAAAAAAATTTGTGGTGGTTCCAAAAGCTATCGAGTGTAATAATAGTTTAAGTGGTTCTCCATTTGTAATTTCTTTTATTTTAGGTAAATACTTCTCAATAGTTTCTACAGAAGCAGCATTGGTATTAAAATAATGACACCTCCCTTTCGATAAATTATTTACTTCTTCTATGTTATTCATTGCAATTTTTTTTGCATCACCTCTGTCAAAATGAAATGCTATTATTCCATAACCATCTTTTGCTAATCTCTTCGCAGTTGCAGCTCCATGTCCAGTCGATCCTCCTAGTAATAATACCCAATCTAGCATTTTTTTCTCCGTAATGATTTATATTAATTTAATCGTTTATTTTTATTTATTTGCCATCAAATGTCAGTTTATAAATTGATTTTTTTGTTGTACTCTCTATGATCAAAATATATTATAAAAAAAATGAAACAAAAAAATAGTTATAGTAAAGAAGATCTGTTAAAGAGTGGTAATGGAACTTTAATGGGTGATGATACTGGGAAGTTACCCCAGCCTCCAATGCTTATGGTTGATAGAATTCTAAATATTGATGATACCGGAGGAAAATATAAAAAAGGTGAAATATTAGCAGAACTAGATATAGATGATGAGAATTGGTTTTTTCATTGCCACTTCAAAGGAGACCCTGTCATGCCTGGGTGTTTGGGACTAGATGGGATGTGGCAGCTCGTTGGTTTTTTTCTTACTTGGATGAATGGAAAAGGAAGGGGAAGAGCCCTAGGCGTTGGCGATTTAAAATTTAAAGGTCAAGTAAGGCCATATCATGAAAAAATTATCTATAAAATTGATATTAAGAAAATATTAGACAGAAATGGGAAATTAATGATATGGGCAGATGGTGAACTAAGCACATCTGATAATCGCACAATTTATTTTGCCAAAAATCTTCAAGTTGGCTTATTTGATAACCTAACTTACGATTTTGGCGGCGACCCTTCACAAGATACTTTTTAATAAAACTCAGATATATTTTATGTCTCTTCAATGTGGAATCGTTGGGCTTCCTAACGTAGGAAAATCTACTTTATTTAATGCACTTACTGAGTCAAGTGTACCAGCAGAAAACTATCCTTTTTGCACTATAGAACCACATTCAGGAATTGTCTCTCTTCCAGACCAAAGATTAAATAAGCTAGGGAATATATATAATCCAGAAAAAGTTATACCTGCAATAGTAGAATTCACTGATATAGCAGGGCTGGTAAAGGGAGCAAGTAAGGGCGAGGGCTTAGGAAATCAATTCTTAGGTCAAATACGACAAACTTCAGCTATAATACATGTAATAAGATGTTTTGAAGATGAAAATATTACTCATGTAGAAGGTAGTATTAACCCCGTTAGAGATGCTGAAACAATAGAGACTGAATTACTTTTAGCTGATATTGAAACACTAGAAAAACGTTATCGAAAAACTGAAAAAGCAGCAAGATCTAATGATAAAATTGCTATTCAAGAATTAGGGCTCATTGAAAAGCTAATTAAACACTGCTCTGATGGAAAACAATCAAGAACTTTAGTGGTTGAAAATCACCTTAAAGAATCCTTCAACTCCTTTCATTTATTAAGTAACAAACCAATATTATATATTGCAAATGTTAATGAAGATGAAATTGTTAGCGATGAAAATAATAAATATGTTAAAGATTTATTTAGTTTTGCAGAAAGGCAAGGAAACAATGGAATCCGGATTTGTGCATCAATTGAACAAGAAATTTCTTCTCTATCAAATGATGAAAAACCAATATTTTTACAAGAATATAACCTTAAAGAACCAGGGTTAAATAGAGTTATAAGGCATAGTTTTAATTTATTGGGCCTCCAAACTTATTTCACTTGCGGTGAAAAAGAGGTTCGAGCTTGGACTGTTCCCATCGGATCAAGCGCTCCTAAAGCAGCCGGCGTGATCCATTCTGATTTTGAAAGAGGCTTTATAAAGGCAGAAGTTTTTCACTATGATGACATAATAAAAAATAAATCTGAAAAAACGCTTACTGAAATGGGCTTAATTAGACAAGAAGGAAAAAATTATGTAGTAAAAGATGGAGACTGTATTTTTTTTAAATTTAACGTTTAGAGAAAAGTTTTTTTATTTAATCCTCTTCTTCCCACTCATCCTCATCCTCATCCCATTCATCTTCATCATCTAAGTCATATTCATCCTCATAATAGTCAGCGGGATAAGCAAAATATGGGGTTTGTGGAGCAATTTGATTTGGATAAACTTCCTTGTTTTCTAATTTATTTTCTATAATAGGTTGTTCTTGTTTGACGATAATGACTTTTGGCTCATTTGATGAAGCATCCTCATTAACTTGATTGTTTTGTTTTATTGCAGTCATCACAAGATTTCTATCTTCATTTGATAAACCCGGAACAGAAGCGACTTCTTTTTGGATAACTTTTTGTTGATTTCTAAAATTCAAACCTGTAAGCAATGAAAAGAAAAGGATGATTAACGAAAAAATTGCTCCTTCTGGCTTGAGATCATACCCCCCCCACATGTTTTGTACAATACCAAAGCCGAAAAAGATTCCAAGAGACAGCATCATTCCAAAAAGAATTATCATATTACCCATTTCTCTAGGAATATGAGACTCCATCACTAGCATATATAGAAACCAAACTAATATTACCATCACAGCAATAATTATACTTAATAAAAACTCTCCTAATAGGAGAGATGTAAAAAAACCAACTACACCAAGTGCTGGGATTATGAATCCAACCCCTGATTTTACATCATTAGCCATTTTGAAACTCCATTAGTACCTCGAATTGTGTTTAAAATTGCTGTTTGTATATCTTAAAAGCAAGATTTTTCATTGTGAATAATTTGATAATTATCAATCCTATATTCCTATGATCTAATTTTGTAATTTAATCTACATATATGAACAATAATTTATTAAAAGTAGGGGTTCTAGGTGTCGGGCATTTGGGACAACACCATGTAAAACATTTTTGCTCTATTGATGGCATCAATTTTTTAGGTCTCTTCGATACAAATACCATTCAAGCGAATGCTATCTCTAAAAAGTTTAATGTCAAAGCATTCCAAAATATTGACAGCCTAATTGATTCTGTCGATGCGGTCTCTATAGTAACACCAACAACATACCATGCCAGTGTTGCTGAAAAGTGTATTAAAAAGAAGAAACATGTTTTTATTGAAAAACCTATTACATCTAAAATTGAAGAAGCAGATAAACTACTGGAGCTTGCAAAACAAAATAATGTCCTTATTCAGGTCGGACATATTGAAAGACTTAACCCAGCTTTGAGAGCTCTTGAACCATATAAGATTAACCCAAAGTTTATAGAAATTCAGAGATTAGCACCATATAATACAAGAGGAACAGATGTTCCTGTTGTTTTAGACAAGATGATACACGATATTGATATTGTGTTGTCTTTGGTAGATTCAAAAGTACGTTCAATATCTGCTTCAGGGCTATCCATACTCACAGATTCAATTGACATTGCTCAAGCTCAAATTAAATTTGAAAATGGTTGCGTTTCTAGCATTACCTCCAGCAGAATCGCTAAAGATGAAGTTAGAAAAATAAAAACTTTTCAGCAGAACTTATACTCAACAGTCGATCTTTACAAAGGTCTTACGGAAGTTTATACTGTAAGTAAAAAAAATTGGGATAAAAAATCATTTTTAATGTCCGTACCATTTGACTACAAAAATAAAACGAGACACATTATTTATGAAAAACCAACTATAGTTAAAGAAGACGCATTAAAATTAGAGTTAATCAACTTTACAAATTCTGTAAAAGGATTAGAAAAGCCTATTGTTGATGGTCAATCGGGTAGAGATGCTTTAAATGTTGCAATAGAGATACAAGAAAAAATTATAAAAGGATTTATTTCATGAAAATGAGAGAATTTATCTTTAGAAATCGAAGTTACACTCCAATTCCCGCTGCTCTTACTATGTTTTATTTTACATCATTTAAATTCTCTTTTTCTCTTTTTGGATTAGCATTCATATTAATCGGAGAATTAATCAGAATTAATGCCGTTAGATATGCGGGTGGTGCTACTAGAACAATGAATGTTGGAGCACCATCTCTTTGTATGAGCGGGCCGTATAGTTTTACTAGAAATCCCCTATATCTAGGTAATATGATAATTTATCTTGGATTTGTCCTTTTTTCAGGAGGACAATTTTTATTAGAAACCTTAATTTTTGTTTTTATATTTTTTACTTTTCAATATTCCATGATTATTTCATTAGAGGAGGAAACTTTAATTGAGAAGTTTGCTAATTCTTATTCCATATATAAAAAAAATGTACCTCGTTTATTTCCACGATTAAACCCGTGGATTAATGATGATGATAGAGCCCCAAACTCTGTTAGAAAAACCTTAAAAACAGAAAAACGATCTCTTCAAAATATATTCATAATTACTATAATTATTATAATTAAGAATAT
>Ga0206682_10001722_pt1 | contig 21115 bp, 19 predicted proteins | sample M240m12015metaG_FD_155444 | JGI IMG/M metagenome (GOLD analysis project Ga0206682, IMG submission 155444) | Ammonia-oxidizing marine archaeal communities from Monterey Bay, California, United States - M2 40m 12015 | ecosystem: Environmental > Aquatic > Marine > Intertidal zone | place: USA...
GTGGCGGGAGTTCAGTTTTGTTCTCATGTCCCGCATTACCAGTGTCTTTCGCATATATCGAAACATAGATGCTGTTTCCATCACACCCTACTTTCCAGGAGACCCGTTTGGCGAAAGATCCCGGGACTCGTAGCCCAACACGCTTGTAAAGGTTTTTGCTGGAGGCATCCCGAACATCATGAGAAGTATATTCGCCATTTTTCTGTACGATCACGATAGCTACCATGGTGTGATGTGATCACATTAAGGGTCTAAATGGTTTCCTTGAGGGTAATTCAATGTACGAGCTCTACTTCCCACCAAATTATCTCCAAACGCCTGATGTGCCACCATCACATTCATCAACATACACGATGCTTGCCGCCGACGACGGTAAGTACACATTCGGCAAGAATACTATGTGGGTCCAGAGGCTCGTAGAAACAGGGGCGTCACAGAAGTCAATGCTTTGTGGGGTGGACTGTTGGCAATCGAATCATCAATGGTCAAAGAGAAAAAGGACCTACCGTATTCCAGTGAACCATGTCCCATTGACTGTTTCAACTGATAAGTGGTTTATCAACCCTAGGCTCACGTTCATAGATGAGTCTCTCGAGGATGGTGGTTCAAGGACTTATTTTGAGTGCGACTACCCTCTGGATGACCCTAATCTACATGAAGTTCTAGAGAATTACGTTCGGGTCCCGGAATAGTTTTCACGACGATATATATCCATGTCGTGGTTACTTTACATTATATGCTGTACACTCCTATCAATTGTAGTTATGTCCTCAGTCGAGCAAGCATACAAGCAAGCAAAGAACAATTGGGGTGCTAGTCATTCTCTCGAGAAACGAGATGAGTCTGTTGCACATAAAATGACAGCTCAGGTGATAGCCGAGGAGGATGGCGGAGAGAATAATATGGATGAAGAGCCTGCAGAGCTGGACGATTACGCCAATAGTCTTCTAAAACAACTGTGAGACATGGCCTGTATAAGAGGACATGGAATTACAGAAACAAACCCTTCGTGATCTAGTCAAAGAACTTCCACCATTTTCACTAGAATCAGCAACCAAGTCGGAATCACGTGTCTTTGGGTATGACAGCTGTTATGCTATACCCAAAGGGAAGAACGCATTAGGTTGGTGGCATGTGACCCATAGCGGGCCGATATGCCACGTTTTATGCCTGGACTCTCGTAGTGGTGGTATATCACATGGTTATCAATATATCTCATCATTCGACGATACTGTCTCGGCTGGCACTATAGTATCTGGGACACTGTTCACTGTCAAAGGTCGATCATTCTTTGCAATGACAGATGTGTATCAGTTCGCCGGCACCATGCTTTCGGATGCTGGATACTCTAAAAGAGCTACCTATATCCAGGTAGTGGGAAGGCATTTGAACCCAATACATTACAATGAACAGTGCATTACGTTCGGACAACCTGTGCTAGCAACATCTTACAAAGAACTGTCTACGAAGATTAGGGATCTGCCATATGAGGTGGGGTCCATACTATACCATCATAAAGATTGGGGTCCTGGGAAGATTAGGTCATTCACGGTGCAAAGGACGAATGATTGTAAAACAATGGAGTGTACATTTGCGGTTACGCCACATATTGCCCAGGATGTTTACGAACTTCGTTCGGGTGATGGAATCGTGACCCGCTGGGCTTGTGTACAGTCTTTTGCAGAGAGTATCACACTAAACAAAGCCTTCCGAAAGATCCGAGAGAATAGCGATGTGGATCTTGGCGAAATCAGTCCTGATGAGGATGAGTTTGAGGATATCGACCCTGCAAAGTATGTAAAGAGGAGTACGATGTGGATGACGGGACGGTATGACCCTAAGTTTAGGAAATGGCGTCTATTGGTTCCATCAAAGGGCCCCCTTTCTACTGAAGCGGAAGTATGTGCGGGGGAGCCACCACGCTATTCGACTCGGTAGAAGAATGATACATTATAGTTCCGAAGAAGATCGAATTTGCTAGGGTTCCTATGTAACAGCGTTCTAGGTGCATGATCCCTCGCAAGTTTCTTCCAGTTGACAGGACTGATCAGAGTACTACATGCTCCATCGAATGCGTATTCAGTCTTGTTGCATGTGAGGAAACAAGCAAAGTGCTGTTTGGTTGTGTCGCGAGAGACGAGTGAATCGAGTTCGTAGATGTACTTCTTGCCATCCTTGCCCTTCAGCTGGAACCGTGGGCTGTCCCCATCTTTATGACCATACCCATGGAAACCCCACTTCTTCTTACCTTCTTTTATCCACCAGTCTACAGTGGCTTTGTGCCCTTTAGGGACACCGACAAGTTCTGCCAGATCAATTGATATGAAGTCTGGCATGACATCCTTGTTAGTATTATACCTGTACTGGACAGTCCTTTCGTAGAGTTGCTGGTGCCATGATGCCGGACTGTCTACTCCGTGTTGTGCAGACTTCAACTGAGACAATGTATCCAGTCCTACAATGATCTTAGCTAGTTTGACACGACCCTGGAGCGTTCCCTCTAGTGCAATGATTAGTTTTGTGTAGAAGGTAAGTGGGTTCGAGTACTCTCTTAGTTTTGGGAAGACCGCTGCTCCGATGACCTTAGAACTTGCTGCATTCAGAGATTTGACAACACTGTTCGTATCATAAATCTTTGGTAGTGCTCCATGGAGGGAGTTTTGTATTAGTGCATTGAGATAGAACAGTCCTTTCCTATAGGACTTTGGTATCTCGGACCTTGTCTTTTCCGCGGTGGCTGGGAACTCACCGGTGATCATGGCATTGCGGAGGTAGCGGAATGTACGCCGCCCCTTATCGCTTATAAAAAACACCATGAAGAAGGTGTTGAACCAGCAGTTGCTGAAGTACTGGTTGGGCCCTCTAACCGTACTACAGTCAATAGGAACATTCGAGAGAAACTGCTGCATCATGTAATCTTTGGCAGCTTTCGTAGACCATCCAACCCATTCGGTTCTGCCAGTCTTGGTCGGGACCATGACCTTGTTGGGGTGCTTTTCCGACCCAATTTCGTAATCACCTATTTTGGCCGGACAGAATGGTAGTACGGGCGTTTTCTTTGTTCCAAGGAACTTGTTCACAGAAGGTGAGCGTGTTTTAAGGACTCTTTTTGAAGGAGATATTTCTTTTGGTGGCATCGCCACTAGATTGTATGGGGGTGTGGGAAGAAGGGGCTGCTTACTTGGGGCTTTCGCTGATTTAATACCAATAACTGGTTGACACAATGATGTGTCTAATATCTTCTTAGATCCCTTTGGACACCTCTTTGCCCCAGGAGGCATAGGCACACCCTTTGGATGTATATTCTTTTTCACCATTATCACAATATTATCTCCCATGTCACGCTTTCTGCACTTTCTGGTACCCTTTATACGGGCATAACCCCGTGGACACTGCTTAGCATCAGTCGTAAGTTCTACGATATCACCAGTGTAGCGTTTCTTTATGGTTTTCTTAGCTTGTACTGTTGTTTGCTTCTTACATTGTCTAGTACCTGTCACTCGTGCATAGCCCTGCGGACACTGCTTAGCATCATCTGCCAGTTCCACGACGTCATCATTATAACGTTTCTTCACTGTCTTCTTAGCAGGAACCTTCTTTTTCTTTTTGGTTGGTTTGAGACACTGTCGGGTCTTGGGTTTTCTCACGAAACCTTTAGGACACTTCTTGAAGTCAGCTGGCAGTTCGAACGAACCCTCCTTTACTCTCTCACTCTTTATGCACAAACCATTAGCATCAAGTTTCCTATAACCCTTTGGGCAGCTTTTACTATTCGGACCACGCCGAATAATGTCCATAACTGTCTTAATGTATACTAATATTCAATAGATCGCCGATGGATACCCAAGAGGAAGCTCCTTGTTTTGTTTACTGCCTCATATGCACAAACGGAATGACCTACGTTGGTGCAACTAAGAATCTGGATAGGAGATTACGACAACACAATGCAGAGATAAAAGGGGGTGCGGTTGCTACAACATGCCACGTAAAGAAAGGACACTCGTGGCGTCGTCTGTGCTACGTTAAAAACTTCCCAAGCTGGCAGGCAGCACTCCAATTTGAGTGGAGGTGGAAGCTCATCTCAAGGCAGAAACGCATCAAGAAACAAGAATGTGCCGCAGTGATGAGGAGAAAGACAGCACTAGATGACCTTCTATTACTCGAGAGATCCACAACAGCAGCAGTGCCTTTCGCAGAATGGGCAGAGCCCCCAGAAGTTGTATGGGAAGAAACATGCGATTGATTTTATCCTAATAGTCTAATATGGCTTCTTCTGAGTCGGATTGGTTTAATCGCGTTATCGACCAAACTACAGTGTCAAATCCCACCACTCCATCGGTTGCTCATCCACACTCTTCTAGTGGCATGAAAGTTATCATTCTTCTGTGTCTGTTCGTCTTACTAGGTGTCAATATCGTTGCTATTCTCGCACATACGACTGCATTTGCCGGGTCAACTGCTGCCATCACCGTTCGTGAATTCACATCCCAGTTCGTTGGCTTGCTAGGTCTCACTACCAAAGGAGGGATTGCTACTGCACAAGGTATTGATAAACAGATCGAGGCTTCCCTAGACAGCGTCAGTAGAGCAGCACTCGTGGCTGGTCAGACGCAAATTCCGAAACCTGACTCCACAATGACGTCTGCTGTCCAATGCCGCGGTAAGAAGGGCTGGTGCTATGTGGGGACGCAGGATGGCTACAGATCTTGCCTACAGGTTGGTGCTGGAGACTATTGCCAGTCGGGTAACGTCTACTCTTCGAAACAACTATGCATGAACCCATCGCTTAGTCAATAAACAATAGTTCATAATAACTTCTACTGTTTATTGGTTTGCATTGTCAAAGTACCATCGCATTGACAGATATGGCGGTTCGACGTCTAGGCTCTTATCCATGGTAAGGTCAGGCCCATCCTGAACAAGCGAATATATTTCCATGCTGCTCAGTCCATAGTTGAAGTAGCGGAGTGAAGAGAGGAGCCCATCATACCCTCCACTTGCGTTCACCCACACATCACCATAGTTCTGTTTAGGCACGCTGCTCAGTTTATGCCGCACAGCGATGATACCGTTGATGTAGACGTCTAGTATATCACCTTCAACTCTTATGATCACATTGACCCACTTGTTAAGAGGAAGATCAGGCACAGTGATTTCCTCCATGATCTGTGTATAAGTGTTCATGATGACGGAGAGAGCGTTTGTGTTTGGCTTAATGTACAGCCCAGGTGCATTATTAGGGAAGTTGAGTCCTTTGTCGTCAGGGCCGAAAGACGGTGCTGAGCCCTTATAGAAGACGTTCTTATACTGACCTGGTTTGTAGTCGCTCAGGCTTTCCACTAAGATCCATACAGACCACGTAAACTCGATACCTTCACCCTGGTTTCTAGATCGCATTACAGGAATAGAACCCTTAATGCTAGGGTCTTGGGGAATCCGCAACATTTCCTTGGCTTCCTTTGTCCCCTTTACTAGATGCGGGGATGCAGCCGGACTGTAAATGTACGCCATCAGTTGTGACCCTAGTTTCAGAATGATACTGAATGCGAACACCACCACCAGAAGGAAAGCTATCTTTGCGATTACAGAGTTCGAGTTCAAGAATTCCGCAAGTTCATTAGTCTTTGAACCACCGGCAGGACCTGCCGATACCACAGGCTGTCCGGGAAAAACACTGCGTGTCGCTGGAGCACTCATTACTATATACATGCCTCAGAAAATCATATCTCGAAGCTGTTGAGTTCCCGGTTATTCTCCAGGAATCCCACCTTTACTCTGTATTTGTTGAAGACATCCCCTAGACCAGAGCTACCGCCATATCCACTCTTGTAGATATTGTATGCCTGCTGAGGGCTGAGCGGCATGGCATAATATTGGAACCGCGATGTGTACCCCGAGAATCCACCGTGAGGTGTAATTCTGACACTCGAACCCGACTCAACAGCGGGGGGTGCATCCAGGAGGCATGTCTTAACAAGCTTTCCATTGATGTAGACATCAAGAGCACGACTATTAAGTGTAATGATCAGGTTAGTCCATGCCTGTAGGGGTACATTGTTGATAGTACACTTGCTTGTAGATGCTGCACCCGATCCGGTAGTGGCCAGGCTAATAGTGATGTTATTCTCGGATGGATCGAAAACAACAAGCGGTGATCCCGAGTTTTTACCCTTGCCAGTTCTATCGAAAATAGTCTTTGATTCTCCTAAACGGTAGCTCCAGTCATCAACATAGAACCAGACACTGTATCCATAGTTGGTAGATACGTTAGCAGGGAGCGAGTTCGCACCGACCACTTGCATGGACTTGGCATCAAGAAGTGATGATGGACTCGAAGTGGTAGAACTGCCACCGAAGAAGTAGTCATAGAGAAAGTAAAACACCAGAATCACTGCGACCCCCAGGACAATGTTGCTGAACTTCATTATATATAGAGTGTCAGAAGATTATCAATGGCCGCCTAGACTCCCTTAGTAGGTGCCATTAGTCTGTAGTTCAGTCCCGATATGAATCGATTCATCGGTTTTGGGCAAAAAAACACATTCGTGACACCGCCGCGAACGCTTGACTCCCTTGGGATCTTGTATCCCACCGTCATCGCCCCCCTAGTTTGCATCGGCGTCGTATTTTTCCGCGTTCCCACAAGCGTATTGTTAATCAGTACATCAGCTATCCCCTTATTGAAGGTCACTACCACATTATTCCACCGCTGAAGGGGGATGATGTCGTCATACAGTGTCGCTTTCCCTCCCCCCGCAATTTCAACGACAACCTTCATGTGAGCAGTGGCGGGATTGAAAGTAATTATTGGCGACCCTCCAAAGTCGAGGATCGGTATATACCCAGTAGTCTTCGCTAGGGGTCTGCTACCCGACACATTGTCAAAGAAGAACCATCCACCAACCGAGTAGTTATACATTGGTGAGTAGGGATACGACTTAGGCAGGGATCCCGTCAGGTCGGAAAATGCATCAATGTTCGTTGATTTATCTAGTGCCACAGGGTCCTCCAAGAATAGTTTGGATCCTTTCGGCATAGCAATGGTAAGAAGCTTTTTCCGGGCAGCAGGATAGCCCACGACTACTGCGAGAGCGAGTAATTCAAGAAGCAGAAATTTGACACCGAATGGAACTCCTTCCATTACTGCCCCGATGTTCGCCAGTCCGTTATGTGTAACGTTCACTGAGTACTTCTTGAATAGCCTATACAAGATGATGGCACCGATACCCCCCGCCCCAGCATAAGCTATATATTTAGCAGCAGCACCGATTAGTTCACTTTGTGACGCTTCCTTCACTAGAAAAACACCCCCTACTGCCACTAATGCAGCCGCTAGAGCAAACAAACCGGACTGGAATATTACCGACTCCGATGGGCTACCTTCATCATTTTCAGATCTTGCACCACCACTCTGTCCAGACTTCGCTCCGTGATACCAGATCAAGAACGGTACTACGAATATCAGCAATGTTGAGATAGCAACATTGGCCTGTGAGTTTCCGCTTTTACCCCATAAAACCACAAGAGTGGTGATTACAATCAGAGCCCATACGATAAGCCCACCTGTCTTTAAGAAATCAGTTGTAAGGAATTCTGTACATTGTTCCCCGGTACTAACACTTCCATCATTATTGGCATTATGATAGTTTCCAGCTGCTAAATTAAATCTCCTTCGAGTTGAGGTTGCAGTGATGATGATATTTTGTAGCCGGGTTCGAGCTGCTTTGTTATCATTTGTTGGTGGATCTAACACGCCGAGGGCGTTAGTGGCATCGTTTATTCTTCGATCAAATTCCCCTACTATATCGTCAGTATCCTCTCTAGTAGGCTTTCTTGGGATATCTGGATAGATTGACTTGAGTATAGCCATAGTTTGAATACGGGTCGATGGAGGTTTCATTGCCCCACGCAGAGCTATAGCGGCTGGTACGAGTACCATGAGGATGAATTCCAGGAAAAACATGCTTGTCTTGTCTCCATCTTTGTAGCCGATTAGAAAGAGAGTCACTATTGAGAGAATAAGCCATACTGCGGTAGCGGCTACAGTTCCTCTGTTTGCCTTCGCACAGTAGATTAATTTTTCACCAACCCCCATTGCAGTTACTCCACCACGCGTCTGTTGGGGCACCTGTGTCGCATTAGTAGCAGCAGTCGCTGCCCGAGCCAGAGTTGGAAATTTCCCTGTGAGCCAACCTCTTGCTGTATATAACCCTCCAAGGATGAGTGATATGATTATGATTATGATAAGCAGAACATAGGGTTCCATGTCCTTGTTATATTTGCACATCATAATCTCACAAGTGTCTACTCATGGTTTTCTCTCCATGACAGTTCCTACACAACGCTACTAGATTCCCCACGTCATTTGTCCCACCGTACTGTAAGTCAAGAACATGATCAACTTCATACGTTGCTGCCAATACGGCTTGACATTTCTGGCATTTCCAGCCCTGGGACGCGGCCACATACTTCTTCTTAGACTCGCTGACGGATCTCTTAACAGTGCCCCCAGGTGGAGGGGGTTTGCTCCCAGAAGCTATGATTCGTTGTTCGCTGGCATTAGAGACTTCGGCGTCTGGTAAGAATGGGCTAAATAACTTGGCGGTTTGTCGGTCGACTGGCATATGTCGGAACAGGTCTCCAGCACTGACCAGGAGGGACTGTGTCTGTCGGGGAGACTTTCTTACGATGGAATATGCAGTAATTCCAGCAAAGCCTATTGCAGCAATACGAGCGTATTTAGTCCAGCTCAGGACGATCTTCGTGTACTTTCGATCATAGTATATGTCAGCCATGGCTAGACCAGTCACTATCAGTGCAACAAGTTCTAACTTCATTAGATGATCATGAGAATAACGGATACCAACTTTACGCTGCGGCCGCTCGGCGTCCTTCGCCAGAATAAGCGAAAATAAGCAGAATAGAGGTTGCTGTGACCATGGCTACAAGTGCATACCACTTTGGGTGGTGTGGTCGTTGAGCCGGAATGGGTCCCAATGAGTCAGAGTACTCTTTCCACATGTCGGTCTCCGTGACAGTTTTCTCGTTGTAGGTCTCTCCTATTCTATTCCTGAAGAATGTTATCCACTTTGAGAGATCACTTCTTGAGTCAAGGTAAGGCGACACCGGGAATATACCAAGTAGTTCAAGGTAGTTATGTCTGAATTCCTGATCAGGCATCATCGCAGGGATGTCTGTAAAAAATCTATAGACCTTCTTCCGTAGTATCTGGGATGGCTTGTCTGGATAGGATGACACAACTATCATTGCGTAATGCCAGAAGCTATCCCTCCAGTCGAGATAGGACAATTCCGGTATCATGATAGTAATTGCATCGCTATTATTTAGCAACGCGGTACGCACTTAGAAGCCACAGCATAACATGCATACAATATACATGCCGAACGCAACCAAGAACGAGTCAGTTGACACTGAACATGAACATGAACCTGAACATGAACCTGTGGATATGGAAACCGAGTACGAGAAGACCCTAGAATCAGACAAACATCCAATGAGTCAAGATATGTACAATATGTTAACCTCAGTACAGGGCTTTATCGAGATGAACGGAACTACTTATGAAGGCTACGTTACTAGGTGGCGGGTCCGGCATGGCAACTCCCTTCCTGACGCATTGACTTAGAACCACTCGATTAGTTATACTAGGATGAGAGGCGACAGCTGGATAATGGGTCATGGCGTTCGATTACCAATACTAAGCGTGGGAATGATTCCTTTTTCTCTGGGCGGAGATGGATCCTTACGGTATTTGATGGTGCGACGAAAAGCAACTGTTGGCTTCATGGACTTTGTACGCGGCAAGTTTGATCTTACGAATATCCGCGGGCTACAGATATTGATTGATATAATGACAGTAACCGAGAAGAACGATATTCTGACCAAGACGCACCATGAACTCTGGGAACAGGCTTGGGGAGAAGGACATGAAATATGCTCTTATAGGTTCGAGACAGATAATGCGTATACAATGTTCAATTCCTTATGTCGAGGGATCAGTGTCGATGGGACGATTATAGACTTGCAATATCTAGTGGACCGGAGTAGGACCAGCTGGGTAGAACCTGAATGGGAGTTCCCGAAAGGGCGAAAGAACTACCAGGAAAAGGATATCGAATGTGCTTACAGGGAGGTTGCAGAAGAGACTGGTCTACCGGAGTCGCAGTTTCACATCGTAGAGAACATCCTTCCACTCGAAGAGACATTTATCGGGAGCAATATGAAGACATACAAGTATAAGTATTTCTTGGCCAATGTGTTAGACACTGGCGGCGATCTCTCGAACTACCAGGCAAGTGAGATTGGCGACGTAAGATGGTTCACTTATAGCGAGGCTCTTGAGATAGTAAGAGGATATCATGGCGAACGAAAGAAAACCATAGAAGATGCCAAGTCTGCGCTGGAATCCTTGCGGTTGTTCTATACCAACTGATAATATTGGGATATAGCAAGTATGTCCAAAAAGGCCGTCAAGCCAAGGCTAGTAATTGAACCCGAGAGTATAGAGAGTGCCATAGTAGCCCTATCGTCTGGTACATTGGATGATGCTAGTCGTGATATGTACCTCCGCTATCTCGAGCAGAAGGAAAGCGAAGAACTGAGTGCCACCGGTGTGCCATCTTATGTGTATCCTCCACTCACCGATCCCATGTTCAACATAGGGGTGGTGTCGAAGAAGGAATTCTCAGACTTAAAATCTGATACTCGGGTGTATGACCTGGAGACCCAGGCTGCAAAGTTATGTAAATCGGCAGAATTTGAGCTTTTGCCACATCAGGCATTTGTGAGAAATTTCCTCTCTTTTAGGACACCATATAATGGATTGCTTTTGTTCCATGGTCTAGGTACGGGGAAAACATGTTCAGCAATCTCTGTGACTGAGGAGATGCGGCAGTATCTAAAGCAGATTGGTGAACAGAAACGAATAATCATAGTTGCGTCGCCTAATGTCCAGGAGAACTTCAAGAGACAACTCTTTGATGATCGGAAGTTGCAGAAAATAGGCGGACGTTGGAACATCCGGGCATGTGCCGGTGAAGAAATGCTCCGCGAGATCAATCCGATGGGTGTGGAAGGATTGGAAAAACCAAATATAGTTCGGCTAGTGAAGCAGATCATACGCCGCAGTTATCTTTTTATGGGTCCTGAGCAGTTTTCGAACCATATCGCTAGGATCATAGAGAGATATGCTTCCGTGGAAGATCAAGCCCAGCGGAAACGGCTTGTCACCTCAGGAATCGACAGTGAATTCTCTGGACGTCTTATTGTTGTAGACGAAGCACACAACATCCGAACCACTAAGGGTGCACCTACCGGACTAGACAAGAAAGGGGATAAGACAGCAAAGTATTTTCATCAGCTTGTGAAGAATGCAACGAACCTGAAGTTATTGTTGATGTCGGCAACCCCGATGTTCAATGCCCCTGAGGAAATTGTTTGGTTGGTCAATCTTCTGCGTCTTAATGACAAACGCCCCCCTCTTCTGGCAGCTGATGTATTCACTAAAGATGGGATATTCATCCAGGACCGCGGAAGGGATATCGGTAGGGAGGCCTTGGTTGAGGGATCAAGAGGGTATGTTTCGTATGTGCGAGGCGACAACCCTTATGCATTTCCTTTCAAGTTTTATCCGACAACATTCGCCCCTGATCACAGCTATGCGTCCCGTCCTCTTGCTCAGAAACAAATGAATGGTGCAACAATCGCTCAGCCGCTACAATTCCTGGACTTGTATATGGTTGATCTCTCTCCCTATCAAATGTCGGTGTATGGGGAATGTGTTGGAAGTATGGCTGGTCGGATACCTGATGACAAAGGGATAGGCTATCAGGCATTGAACCTACCACTCCAGGCCCTTGACATAGTATATCCACCTGTTCCTGGTGAGAGCTCTCTTGACTCAGTGGGACGGACAGGTCTAAATAGTGCATTTGCCTATGATTCTGAAACTAAGAGAGGCTTCTCGTACCGGCAAGAAGTTATGGAACAGCATGGACGATTCTTATCGATGCCATCTCTGAAGGAATATAGTGCAAAGATCGCTGCTGTATGTGAAGCCGTTGCCGCTTCTGACGGAATAATACTGGTATACTCGCAGTACATCGACGGTGGATGTGTACCGATAGCTCTTGCCTTGGAAGAAATGGGTTTAACGCGAAGCATTGGAGAATCTCTGCTTGCTGAACCCCCTAAAGCCAGTGTCAAACAACTCAGCTATGCTATGATTACGGGTGACCCACTGCTTTCACCGGGGAATGCAGCAGAGGTGCGGAAAATCACTGATGCGGCTAACATGGATGGGTCTTTAGTTAAGGTAGTCATCATCTCTGAAGCAGGATCGGAAGGCATCGACCTCACTAACATACGCCAGGTGCACATCATGGACCCTTGGTACAATCTCAATCGTCTTGAACAGATCGTGGGGCGTGCTGTGAGATGGTGCAGTCACCGAGCTCTCCCTTTCGCCAAGGGAAATGTCGAAATAAGATACTATGGTACGACACTCCCTGACCAGAACATCGAAGCGGCAGACACTTACGTATATAGACTTGCTGAGAGGAAAGGTGTGAAGATAGGAGCTGTCTCACGAGCTCTGAAGGAGAATGCAATTGACTGCCTACTTAACAAGAATGTTATGGAGCCAACCAGAATAAAGAAAACTACCAAGCAGGAACTATCTTCAGGCCTTGCAGTCGACTATGTTGTGGGGGACAAGCCCCGGACATCACTCTGTGACTTTATGGACGAGTGTGCATATACATGCTCTCCTGCAGATGCACTCCCAGAAGTCCCATCTATGTCCACATATACAGACGGGTTTGTTACCATGAACATTGGGGCAGTAGAAAAGAGAGTTGTCGATGCATTCGCGAAGGAGTATGCTTACACCCGAGCAGATCTCGTACGGGATGTCAACATGCAGCGAGACTATCCCCTTGTCCAGATCGACGCTGCTATAACGAGAGTACTGGCGGGTATTGGACCACCCGTTCTAGATATACTGGGTCGGAGAGGGACTATCGTAAACATAGGCCAGTATTATCTATTCCAGCCTGCGGATCTACAGGATGCTAGGATTAGCATGTACGAACGGCGGGTTCCAATCCCAGAGAAGCCCGTGTATATCCCAATTGCTGCTGAGCAAAAGACTATAGATGCCCCAACTGAAGTGAAGAAGCTACTTTCCAGGATAGAAAGACATATTGGTTGGACTCGCCGGGAACATGACTATCAGAAGTTACAGTTGGGAGAGATCAGTCGGGGAGCGACAATGTCTAGAGAAGAGAGAGAACGGTGGGCCGAGCTGCCAGCTACTGCGAGCAATGAAGAGTATGATGTTTTAGGAACATACAAGGAGTTTTACAGAGAAATACGCACTGACTTAGACTGGCACAAAATGCTGGGTAATGCTCTAGCGAAGCCGAACCGATTGAACAGTGTGATAGATATGACACAACACCAGGTCCTACAGTACACATGTGACCGAGTCCTCGATTTGCTTTCGTTAGATGAAAAAATTGCAATGTTTGAGTATCTGGTTACATCCCATAGTACTCCTTTTGAGGCAGGTATGCTGTTGGCATACTCTAGTCGGCAATATGACGTGGACGGCGGAACATATATGGTCATGGCCAATCCGAAAGACAAAAAACTCGTTTATTATGCGGTGAGCGACCAAGGCGTGACTATAGCGACACCAGTGCAACGGATTGCTACTATCGAATTCATTGCTAGCCAACCACAACTGCCGCTCGCTCCTACAATAGGCATGATGGTACCGACAAAGACAAGTGGTGATGTTGTGTTCAAAGTAAGGGACACTTCGAAACCTCGGGCCCAGGGCCATAGATGTGACCAGAAGGGACGCCGCGACGCTGTCAGGACTCTAAATGCTATTCTAGGCACCGAGAGATACATTGAGTCAGAACTGCCAAAGAACGCAAAGGAGCTATGTATCGATGAAGAATTGCTCTTGCGGCACTACGACCGTATAGCTCACAATGGGCAGCGGTGGTTTTTGGGGATGGAAGAAGCTATTAGGACGAACTTGGGTCGCGATAGGTAGGTTATTGGGAAATTGAACATTCAGAGAAACAATGTGTAATAATAGCAATAATGGACTCTTCGGATCTCTCGACTGCAGAGCAAATCGTTCAGACTGTGGAAGAAGCCGATGGGGTTACACCATCTGGTGATGTTATCGTATCTGAGGCTCCTGCTATGTCAATCTCAGTCGATACCAGTGACACATCAAGTATCCAGGAAAGTGTACCTAAGCGGGTACAGAAGCGTGCACGCCCGCCCCGAACCGCAGGTCTCTACAATCAAGCTATTATCTCCCATGCTGTCCAGCTTGGAATACAAGAGGTGGGGCGGAATCTGGTAGGTATCCTTCTCGAGAAGCTCCGTGACACCATTGAAGGTAGATGTATCGCAGAAGGGTTTGTGAAGCCCCGGTCACTTGTCCTTCTCACATACTCTTCAGGAAAAGCATCTGGTTCTAAGGTCATGTTTAACGCTGTATTCCAGTGCCTTATCTGTCGGCCTGTAGAGGGAATGCTGATACGTGGATGCGTCGTGAAGAACATCACTAAGGCGGGAATCCGGGCTACGATCAAGGAGATGCCAAGTCCTGTCGTTGTATTTGTCTCGCGGGACCATCAGAGTGACAGTAATGTCTTCGAAGATACGTCCATTGGTGACATTATCACCGTAAAGGTAGCAGGGCAGAGATATGAGCTGATGGATACGAGCATCTCTGTGGTGGGAACCGTTGTCGGCGGAAGTAGCAAGCCTACCGTTCGCATTCCAGGGAAAATAGCTTAGACACACCTATACCCCCTGTAAGTAATGTCAAATACAGAGAGCTTAGTCGAGCTTAAAGACAACCTTGAAGGTTTCGAGCGAAGCAACCAAGCTCGGGCCCTCAAAATCCTCATCGACAACTCGGTATCCTTTGATGAGAATGCAAACGGAGTGTTCGTGAATATGTCTAATGTCGAGCTGGATGTTATTGAGCAGCTTCGGAAGTTCGTGGGATACGTGGCACTCCAGCAGAATTTTCTTGAAGGGCAAGAGAGAGAAAAAGACCTACTGAGAGAGAACTACTTCAAGACATATGCTGATGCTATGTAGGCATGGCAGTACTCGACAGCGATTTTATTAACCGAGCTATCCATCGACTTCCACAGAGCACACACCAGAGGAAGGTGAAGAAAAGGCGTGACAAACAACAGGAACATAGTTTTTTCCATTTCTTTATGGAAGAGACTTTGACTATGTTCACGCCTGTTCCCAGGTCCGGCGAGATAGCTGCACGGACTCGGGTAGCAGAAAGTCTAGCATCGGGCAAGGTCCAGTTGAAGGCATGTGGGGTAAAGGCTGTTCTCAACGCTGCCGATATTCTTGAGATGAAGCCGACTACACTACCCATGATCCATGCAATATCAGCTTTGCATGGTGCTAGCTATATCATCCTCATTGGCAAAGTTGCAATCTCAATGGTCTGGGGCGAAGACACCCCGATCGTCCTCGAGAAAAGGGGACGGGATCGGTATACTCGGTCTCAATTGGGTGTTGACTATATCAAGGACAACTATGTAATGACATCGGATCCCATGAAGCCCATAAAGGTAATTAGTAAGTACTCCGCAGTGGAATTGCGTGAGGTCTATGGTAAAACAGAACAACCTATGCCTGAAACCACAAATAAGCGAGGGATTTACGATGCATTGAGTGCATATGTCTCTCGAACGGTAAATTGAAGAAGGTATAGGGATATTTGCTAGTTATATATTACCCTGATGAGTGCCCAAAATGCATCACTCGACACTATATGCGAGTTGCACTCGCAATCAGCCCAGGCTGAGCTTGAAATGCGGTTTGGGTCGCGTGGCCCCCGTATTACTCGCATTGAGTTTGACTCAGTCATTGCCAGACTAAAAGCAGAGGGGTTTGAGGCAGCTCTCCCAAAATACTTCTTGCGTATCCAGAACGAGTATACAGACCCGAGGTCGGGTCAGATGCGTCTCTCGAACATACGTACAACCGTCACAGGTATGCAGTCTATCCAGGCCTATTGCAACTCTAATAACATTCCTGTTAACGAACGCGGTGATGTACCTACATACGTGACTTTTGAGACAAAGGGAGGATACAAGTCTGATGGAGGCGAGAATGTACGCCCTGTAGACATGGACGACTGGGGTATCCGGGTTTCATTACAAAAAGAGGAACTGCTCACCCCGAAAGACGGCCGAATCAAACAAACGCTTAGTGAGTGGGAACGGTCGAGAAAGGTGTTCCGCCTGATTAAGCGGTTCAGTTTCACACATTCCGATCATAATCTTCGGGCAGACCTTAGCGTTGTTCGGTCGTCGCCGAAAGGGAAAACAGGGCGGCTGATTCCTCATATGACATACCTGGATGCTGGGGTATCATCCAGTCCAGAGTCTTTCGAAATAGAATTAGAGGTCACAGGGTTTCAAGCATCATCGGGAACAACTGTTGCAGACCTTAGGAAGGTGTCAAAAATTGTGCTGTCTGGGATCCAGGAGTCGAATTATCCTATCCCGACATCAGTACAAGATGCTGTCGCTCTCTCCTACTATAAAATGGTCCATGGTAGTGCCCCATCCGGGCGAATAAGATCTCGTGACTTCATCGGTCCATCATCTGTGTCTCTGGAGATTCCTAACATCGCAGCCAAGAGTGACAGCACAGTGTCTGTATTGGCTGGGTATGCAGCAACAGACAAAGCTGATGGCTTGAGGAAAATGCTCTACATTGGTGGTGGTGGTAAGATCTACTTGATAGACACAAACATGCGTATACAGTACTCGGGGTTGGTAGCCAAGGAAGAATGGGAAGCAACCCTGATAGATGGGGAACATATCATCCATGACAAGTTTGGGGTCTACTACAACAAGTACGCGGCATTCGACTGCTACTTCGTGAAAGGTAAGGACGTGCGTGGTGAGCCACTCATTACATCCAATAAGAATGACGGTCGATTACGGCACCTGACAACAGTAGTTTCAGACTGTGGTGCAAAGCCAATCGTCCTAGGGGGGCAACCTCTCGTCTTGATGCGTAAGGCATTCTATACAGACGATAACATATTTGCCAACTGTGCTGCAGTACACCAGAAAATAAAGGATGGTGCCATGGAATATGAGACAGATGGTCTCATGCTGACGCCTCTGGATCTCCCGGTTGGTGCCGAAGGTGGTGACGATACTCCCCCGAACAACAAACGGACATGGACTCGCTCATTCAAATGGAAGCCTCCTGAACACAACACGATTGACTTCCTTTGCACTACTGTCAAGACACCCTCTGGGGAGGATGAGATCAAGACAGTATTCTCAGGAGGTGTTGCGATGACTGGAGAGGGGGTTCTCACGCAGCACAAGTCTATTGTCTTGAGGGTAGGATACGATGAGAAGCGGCATGGGTACCTGAGTCCTTGCCAGCAGGTCTTAGATGGCGATTACCCCCGATCCCGACAGAGTGATCGGGTTTCCGAGTACAAACCTGCCCCTTTCCGACCAACAAACCCATCCGATAGTTCAGCCTCCCTATGTAATCTGATGATTGATGATGCTACGGGGGTGATGATGACTGAGAACAAGAAAGAGGTCATCGAAGATATGACAATTGTCGAGTTCCGCTATGATGGTGATCGGGATGCTGGCTGGCGGTGGGTCCCAATCAAAGTCCGGTACGACAAAACGGCAGACCTACGGAACGGTGGTAGGAACTACGGCAACGCTTACCATGTCGCAGAAAGCGTATGGACTAGCATACATAATCCGATCACTACAGAAATGATTATTACAGGGACAAACATCCCTGATGTTACGGGTGATGCATACTATCTGTCCTCGGGGGCATCTACGTCTTCGCCAATGCGGGATTTCCACAACTTCTGTATCAAGCGGAAGCTGCTATCTGCGGTTATTCGACCAGGTAACAGTGTTCTAGATCTTGGTGCTGGGAAAGCTGGGGATCTTCACAAATGGATAGCTGCGCGGGCAGGAATGGTGCTTGGGATTGACAGCTGTGAGGACTGTATCGAGAACCGCATCGACGGTGCTTGTGCACGGTATCTAAACAGCTTTACTAAGTACAAGAGTGTGCCACCAATGTTCTTCCTCTATGGTGAAGCGTCCAAGTCTATCAAGGGTGGTGAAGCCCTCATCACAGCGGCAGGCAAGCGGACTGTCCGTGCCCTCCTGGGTGAAGGTCCTCGGGACAGTCAGGTGCTTGGACAAGCTGTATACAAGAATTACGGCCGGGCTAAGGACGGATTTAATGTGATCTCATCACAATTCGCTCTTCACTACTTCTTCAGGGACCTGGAAACATTTAATGGTCTCCTGGATAACATTAGCGAACTATGTGCTGATGGAGGATACTTCGTCGGGGCTTGCTATGATGGAAAGCGGGTGTTCCGAGCCTTGGAAGAGAAATCGGTAGGGGATGGTCTCTGTATCAAGGTACTGTCCGACACAATCTGCGAAATCACCAAACAATATGACGCCACCACATACCAAGATGATGAGACATGCCTTGGATATGCGATTGACGTTTATCAGGATAGCATCAATAATCAAATCAGAGAATATCTAGTGAACTTCCCCTATCTAGAATCGCGGCTGGCTGAGAGGGGGATACGAGCAATTTCAGCAAGGGAGGCCCAAGGTCTAGGACTGCTTGGAGGTGTTGTTCCGTTTGCTGATGTATTCCAGCAAGTCCAACTCAAGGCGGCGAACGATACCAGATCCAAGAAGAACATTGGTGCTACACTGGATATGACAGATCAAGAACGTCAGGTATCGTTCTTGAACAATATGTTCGCCTTCAAAAAGGCAACCGCACCCCGCAGGAAAGGTGCAAAAAAGCTGGTTATCGAGGACTAGACCAAAGGACATAGACATCGCGACATCAACTCTTGTAACATGTCGCGATTCTGCTTCCCAAAGATTTGCTCTTATGAGGACAAGAATACATTAATCATTTCTTCAGAAAGAGATTCTGTATGCATGAACCCTTCTTTAAAGTCGCAACTGGATGCGATGAAGGGATGCATAGACAAGTGTCCTGAATCATGGGACTCTGCTAAACGGCTAACTAACCCGTATGAGTATATACACACACCCCCTCCACAGTCTCGGCATGCCATAGCACGGAAAAATCCGTGCTCGCGGGCATATTTCAAGATGGTCGAGCTTCTGAGATACACACCGATCAATCCGAAAGAGGGGATAGTCTCTTTTCACCTTGCAGAAGGTCCTGGTGGTTTTATCGAGGCATTGATAGACTCTAGACCAGGAATGCCAGATAAGCACTACGGAATGACGCTTCTGAGTGATGATGACAGCGTGCCGGGTTGGAGGAAAGCACGACATTTCTTAGCTGAAAATCCTGACCGAGTTGAGATAATAGCGGGTGCTGATGGCACTGGGAACCTATTCAGTTGTGCAAATCTCGCCGGACTACTCACCCATCTGGGTGCATCATGTGACCTTGTCACGGCAGACGGTGGTGTAGATTTCTCATCGAACTACGCAAACCAGGAACTCACTGCGTTTCCGCTTATTCTAGCTGAGGTCTGTTACGCACTCTGTTTACAAAGGGAGGGAGGCTCATTTGTGGTGAAGATGTTTGACACGATGCTCTCTCAAACGGCAGACATCATCAATATCCTCTGTGCTTACTATTCCGAAGTAGTAGTACACAAACCATGCACTAGCCGGTCTGGGAATTCTGAGCGGTATTTAGTATGCAGAGGATTCAATTGTCGGAATCGCCAGGCATTGGTCGACGGTACTGCTACCATACTCAAGAGGATATGCGATGGTTCCGATATTACCTCTCTAGGGAACCCACTCCCATGTATGTTGGGAGCTTGCCTCCGCGAGATCAACTGTAGTCTCGGCCAAAGGCAACTTGAGAATATGGCAGCAACATTCGGCTTCATTCATAATCATAAGAAATCAGCGGAGGACAAACTTATTGAAACACACACATCACTCTGCATACAGTGGTGTAAAGACCACTGCATACAACACTTGGCACGTGAAAGATCGAATGTGTTCTTGGGTCGAGGTGGGTGGAATTGAATAGTGGATAGAAATACTGTCTAGCTCTACATTATACATATGGGTGCACAGCAATCTGCTATGGCGAAAGATCTTGGCCCGAAAGGGAACAGAGATCCAGAGGGTCTGAGGAAAGCGATTAATGAGATCGCTGCTCACTACATACTCACGAGTGATTTCCAGAGAATCAAGGATCTCTCAACAGAAGATACCTGCAATAAATTGGTTGTCATGACATCAGATCTCATCGCAAAGTATCTCGATGACACAGAAGTAGAATACCTTGTACAGCACTTGGATTCTTCGGGTACCCCTATCGACAAAACAGTACGAGAGCGTTTGATCTTCTTTGACAAGGCAGACGCCCAGGGCGAGAGTCCAGCAATGGGAGTGCAATCACGAACAAAGAAAACTCGGATGTGCATAGGAATTGCTCAGTTCTACGTCAAGGTGTTCAACCTCTTTGCAGCCATCGCCGGTACGATCAATCCAGAGCTTTCTTATACAGATCCCCTTACCCAAAAGACAGTCGTTGTTAGTCTGCTTGATAAGAGCAAGATACCTGCGGACACAGAGTATAGGCGTGTTTATAACAGTTTCTGCAGTCAGAGGATAGGTGCTTTGTTCACCCCAGATGCATCGCAGAACGATACGGTTGCCGGGGTGGTCACGATTCGGCCTCGAATATGCCAGCTGAACGAGGACGCTTTAAACGCAAGTGCAAAGAGGGGGCTGGAATGTAAAGGACCAGATGGTCAGCCCATTGGAGGTGCTTGTTTGAGCAAAGAACCAGGGATACCAGAGCTCGATGGGCTCTACATGGACATCTACAACTATCAGACAGGTAAGTACGACAAAATGTCGGCAGCAGCCAAATCAGTATACGAGCGTGACGTCGCCGTTATGTGGGAAGCTTTCACAGGCCGGCAACTTGCCACCGACCCTGTCTATGCAGACAAGATCAAGAGATTCAGCCAGATACCACTCAC